>ERZ780030.855-NODE-855-length-10988-cov-3.041617_pt1 | contig 10988 bp, 10 predicted proteins | sample MGYA00511857_ERZ780030 | MGnify/ENA primary metagenome ERZ780030 (study PRJEB29588, sample SAMEA2162530) | human gut metagenome | biome: human gut; feature: human-associated habitat; material: faeces | place: Denmark | collected 2008/2010 ... | reverse complement strand
TAAATAAAAAAGACTATAATAAATAATTACCTCATAGCCCTTGAGGTTTCTGATTGTTATTTTTAAAAGCTCAATGCTATCAATTAGATAAATTAATTTTTCAAAAAGAATATAAACACTAGATATCATAGGCGATAAAAAGGGTAGGATAACTAAAATATAGCTTAGGGGCAATATAAACAAGGAAAAAATAGATAAAAAAATAGGAGATATAATTAAGCTAATTAAATTAATTTGGTTATTCATACTAATTACTAAAGGAATAGTGACTAAAAAGGAAATTAAAGCCATAAGATAATCTCTTAAGAGTTTAGTTTTATTTTTAAGTAAATCCTCACTAAGCACTATCATTAGCATAATAATATAGCTTAAGCGCAGACTCATTGAATAAAGGGCCATAGGATTTATAATTGTTATTAACAAGAATGATGATGAGCATATATCTAGTCTTGACATTCCTAAATGCTTATAATCATTTATTTTTTTAAATGTATACATTAATATCGCTCTTAAAACACCATATGAAAAATTTGTTAGGGCCCCATACAAGAATAAAATTATAATTAAGGCATAATTTCTTTTATATGAAAGAGGAAATATTTTCTCAAGAATTTTGTCAAATATCGCTACAATCATACTAATATGAAAGCCGGAAATACAAAATAAATAGGAAATACCAATACTATTTATCGCTTCCTTGTACTCATCCTCAAAATCATTAATGCCCAGAATAAGGCTTTTAAAATAGCTAAATGACTTAGCATCAAGATGCTTACTATAAAAGCTTATGATAAAGTCTTTTACCGAAAAGATGCTTCTTCCCTTGATTTCAAGCTTAGTAACGCTAAAGGAGCTATAAATAGCACTTCCCTTAAGATACATGCTAAAGCTATCAAGGCTAAGGGCCTTATATTTTCCTTCTAAGGCGACCTTGTCACCCACGCTCGGTATAATTTTTAAACCTGATATTACTCTAATCTTTTTCAATCCCCTTAAAACAACCATTGAGCAATAATCATCATGCTCAGTTACACTTAGGACAATACCCGTAATATTTGTCTTATCAGATACCTTGTTATATAAGCTTAAAAATAAGATAGCTACAATAAAATAAAGGCCTAAAATTATAATTCCTTTATTAATAATTCTTATTTTATAGAGGTATATCAAATAAATGACTAAAACAGGAAGAAAATAAAGAGATGTAAAGGTTAAACCAATTAGGACTACTAAAATAGCGTAAAAGTGCCAGGTATTAGACAGTGATTTTATCCTTGTTAGCTTCATATATTTTCTCCGAAATGCCTGATACATTTTGAATTTCTTCAATTGTTTTAAATTTATGCTCATCTCGATAATCAATAATAGCCTGAGCCTTTTCAGGACCTATCATATCAAGCGTACAAAGCATTTCCTTAGTAGCCGTATTAAGATTGATCTTATCCGTAGCAGGGCTTGATACGGTTGGCAAAACCGTTAAATTAGCACTTTTAACCTCAATGCTTATCGTTTTACCATCCTTATAATCAATATCATAGGTTGAACCATCCGAAAGCTTTTCATTAAGCTTACTATTAGATAGGCTTGTATAGTCGGTCGTACCACATTTTTCAAGTAAATCCTTAATAGTTTGGTCCTTATACATAACATAGCTTCCCTTATTTAATACCTCACCAGTTACATATACCGTAATAGTATTATCATAGGGATTGATATCAGCGTGAATTATTTCATCCTCCTTTCTTTTACTTTGGGGCATTAATATTAAGCCAATTAAAAGTAAAATTGGTATTAATAATCCTAAAATATATTTATATTTTTTTTGCATAAAAAAATCACCTCACTATAATAAAGAGGCGATTTTTTCATTTTTTTGTAATTTTTTTGTTGAATTTCATTAAAATTTCACATTTGCTTATTAAATTCAAGGAGTTTTTCGATTTCATCCTCGGTTAAATAGCGATATTCACCCTCACGTAGACCATCAATTAAAAGATGACCAATTCTTATTCTTTGCAGGCTGATGACACGATAGCCAAAGAATTTACACATTCTTCTTATTTGACGATTCATACCCTCCTGCAGGGTTATTTTAAATTCACATGGTGATATATATTCCATTTTGCAGGGTTTGGTAACACGATTTAAAATAGGAACACCCCTTGACATTAAATCAAGGAAAATGTTATTGATTGGGTGATCAACATGTAAAAGATATTCCTTTTCAATGTGATTATTTTGATCTAGAATTTGGTTAAATATTTTACCATCGTTAGTTAAAATAATAATTCCACAGGAATCCTTATCAAGACGTCCAACCGGAAAGATTCTTTTGTCAAAATTAACATAATCTCTTAAATTATTACTAACACTACGATCATTAGTACAGGTAATACCAACGGGCTTATTTAAAAGTAGGTAGACGTTTTCTTCCTTTTTAATCTCATATTGCTTACCATCAACTGTAATTATATCATTAGGCTTAATTATATATGAGAGCCACTTATCAGGAATACCATTAACCATTACATTATGCTCATGATTAAAGGCTTGGACCTCACTTTTACATAATCTAAATTGATCCTTTAGAAACTGATGAAGCCTCACGGGCAAACTCCTCCCAGACAATTTTTTGATATTCCTCATCGCTAATATATTTATAGGCTAAAAGGGCAAGAGAAAGACCTCCCCTTAGGATAGCAAGTCGTCCTAAATCAGATACGGTAGCACAGGCAAGCTCCTTAGAATGACCATTAACATTCGCCTCAGCGATTTTAATATTTCCTTGGATTGTAGGCACAATCTTAGATACCGCTCCTATATCAGTTGAACCAGCGGGATTTTCATCAACCTCTTCGATATTATCAAGACCAGCAAGAAGATAAGCCTCCTTAAGGCCTCTTGCAAGAGCATAGTTAATTCTTGTATCATCATATGATTCCTCATATTTTTCAAATTCAACCCTACAATTATTCATCTTAGCAGCGCTTGAGGCAATTTCCTTAGCCCTTTTTGCTAAATAGCTTGCATAGCTAAATGTTGAGGAACGAAAGTAATAATCTAGGGATGCATACTCAGGAATAACATTCGCAGCGTGTCCTCCATCACTTACAATACCATGAATAAAGCTTGGCTGCTCCATAAATTGCCTTAGCATATTAATTCCCTGATAGGTAGTAACGGCCGCATCAAGGGCAGAAGCTCCATTGTAGGGTCTGCAGGAATGAGCACTTTTTCCATAGAATTTAAATCTTAAAGGAATAAGAGCCTGAGATCTTCCACCTAAGCCATTTTTAGTGGCAGGATGAATCATTAGGGCAACATCAAGATCATCAAAGGCATGAGCCTTAGCCATTTGGACCTTTCCCCCAAAGTTTTCCTCAGCTGGCGTACCATAAACATAAATTGAACCGCCAATTTCATCTATTACTGACTTTAGGGCAACGCTCGCTGCGATAGACATAGTACAAATTAAATTGTGTCCACAGCCATGACCTACCTCAGGTAGGGCGTCATATTCACATAAAAAGCCAATTTTAGGTCCCTTCTTCTTAGCCTCATAGCTTGCAAGATAGCCGGTTTCCATAACATATGGATAAGTAACATTAAAGCCATATGAGGCTAAAGCCTCTACCAGCATTTTTGATGACTTATATTCCTGGCAGCCAATTTCCGGATTTTCATATAAGCTTTTAGTTATATTAAAGAGCTTATCAAGCTCAGCTTCAATAACTTTAAAAAAATCATCCTTTATCACATTAATCCCTCTTTTCATATTTACAAATTTCCTTAAGAGCACAATCACTACATTTAGGATTCTTGCTTAAGCATTTATAGCGACCCATAAATAATAAGCCATAATGGGCCTTAATCCAGTCCTCCTTAGGAAACTGTGCCTCAAGCTCACGCTCCGTTTTAAGAACGTCAGTTGTCGTTGAGCTAAGGCCTAAGCGATAGCTTACACGGTTAACGTGGGTATCTACGGCAATCGCAGGTCTTTTATCAATTTCGGCTAAAAATACATTAGCTGTTTTTCTACCTACACCGGGAAGACCTACAAGCTTATTAAAATCATGAGGCACATGTCCATCATAATTATTCACAAGTTCTTTTGATAAAGTCACTAAATAATGACTTTTATTTTTCATTAAGCCAATCGGTCTTAAAATAGGAATTAAATCCTCCTCTTTTGCTAAAGCCAGAGCGTAGACATCCTTATATTTAGAAAATAAGGGTCTTGTAACAAGATTAACAGCCTTATCTGTTGTTTGAGCACTTAGTATAACGGCACATAAAAAGCTAAAATCATCATGATATTCAAGCTCACAGTGAGGATTGGGAAACATTTCATAAATTAAATCTAATATTTCTTTACTTGTCATTAGCTTTTTACCATTTGTGCAAATACACTTGTAATCATGTCATTTCCCTTAGCTGGAGCTTGATTTTGGCTGTTATATAATTCCTTGTTAACGGAAGCTAGCCTAAATGAGTTCTTTGTTTTTTTTACAAAGTCGATTGCGTCTAAAATTTCTTCTTTTGATTTACCATCTGAAAGCCAATCACTAACTTGCTCTAATTCCTGACGAGATAGGGCACGCTTTAGATTTTCTTCTAAAACCGAATTAATCGCCCTAATATCGTTTTCCTCTTCTTCGTTTTTAAGCTCAGATAAAAGTCGCTCACACTTAATAAAAAAGGGTGATAGCCTATAGGATTCAGTTGATTTACCATTTTTCATTACAAGCTGAATTTGGATATAATCCAAATTTAAAAGCTCAACGATAGATTCCTCTACCTCAGCCTTTGATTTTCCCATATAGGCAGCTAAATTAGTTGAATTAATATTAGGGTTAGTATGATAGTTGTCCAAAATAGACATTAAAACAAAGGATGCATTTGATGAAAGCTCCAATTTAGATGAAAACATTCTAATGAGCCTTTGATAATCTAAGCATCCCATATTGTATAGCTTTTCAAGCATTTTTATACACCTGCTTCCTTCAAAAAAAAGTCTAAAAATCCTTCTACAAAGGCATTTTTATTTAGTATTTGATGGGTAATTATAATTCTTTCATTTTTATTAGAGGAGATAAGTGAGTGATAGGGTGTTGGTTCATCTGACCTAATTGCTAAAACATCATCATCCTTAAGCTTTAAAATCCGCATTAGCCTTAAGGCCGAGCCTGATGGCTTATCTAATTTCGACGCGTCATGAGCCTCAATTAGGGTATTATGATCCATATTACTCGCAATTTTTTTAGCTAAGGCCTCAAACTCACAGAAGCTTTTGGCAAAATTAACACGATGAATATATTTTATCTTTCTTTTTTGGGCTATTTTTCTAAAATTATCTAGCTCATCAAAGCTTAAGCCGGTTGTACCTGAGATAACATTTTTATTATTTTCAAGAAATAATTGAGTCATTTTTTTAGAAATATCAGCCTGCGAAAAATCAACCAACCAATCATAATCACTCGGATTAACATCCTCTATTTTTGTAATAACATAATTTCTTTTTTTAGAAAAAATATCAAAACCTGTAATATTAAAAGAATATTCCTTAAGGCTTTGATATATTTTTTTCCCCATTCTACCATCAATACCAAGCAGTAAAATATTAATAATATCCCCCTTAGTATTTTATGATAATTTCTCTACTTTGTGTAGGCCTTCTTTAAAAGAGCCTGTCTTGCAGCCTCCTGCTCGGCATCCTTTTTCGTTTTACCAACACCACAGCCCATAATGAGATTTCCATCCATTAAAACCTCTGCTGTAAAGACCTTATCATGGGCAGGTCCCTCTTCCTTTATAATACGATAGGAAAGGCTTCGCTTATCTGCTTGAACCTCTTCCTGTAAAATTGTTTTAAAATCCTTAATTGATACGACCTCATCAATATAAGGAATAACAATTCGTGAAAAAACCTCGTAAGCCTTGTCAAAGCCAAATTCCTTAAATACTGCTCCTAAAACGGCCTCAAAGGCATCAGCTATAACGGCCTTACGAGCTCTCCCACCGGTCATTTCCTCGCCTCGTCCTAAATACAAATAGCTTGGAAGATCTAGATGAGCTGCGTAAATATCTAGGGCCTCCTCACGAACAGCCTGAGCTCTACGCTTAGTCATATCACCCTCGGCCATCTGATATTTAGAAATTAAATATTTAGACATTGAAAGCTCTAAGACGGCGTCTCCTAGGAATTCAAGACGCTCGTTAAAGGGACAATTATGCTCATTTCCATATGAGCTATGAGTTAAAGCCTCAATTAAAATAGACTTATCCTTAAATTCCACGCCTAGCTTATTTTCAAGTTCACTATAGTGCTTCATTCTCTTCATCCTTCTTCGGTAAATTAGATATTACCTTATTAATTAAATCCGTTTCAACCATCATTCGAGCCTGACGGATAGCATTTTTAAAGGCATAGGCATTTGAGCTTCCATGGGCCTTTACAACTGGTACTGGTACACCAACAATCATAGCTCCACCAACCTCAGATGAATCAAGACGTTTTTTAAAGCGCTTTAGCGCCTTATGCATAAATAGATAGCCAATTACACCACCAAGGCTTGATTTAATCTCCTGCTTAAGCATATCACCCATTGCTTTAGCAGTACCCTCAACGGTTTTTAAAACCATATTACCTGTAAAGCCATCTGTAACAAAAATATCGCATGGGCTTGTAAGAATATCCTTAGCTTCAACATTACCATAAAAATTAATTAAAGAGTCTTCCTCAAGAAGCTTATAGGTTTCTTGGTCAACCTCACGGCCCTTACCAGGCTCAGTACCAATATTTAATAAGCCAACCTTAGGATTTTCAACGTGGAGAATTTCACGTGAAATGGTAGTAGCAAAATAAGCTAAGTCACGAATATGCTCAGGACGAAGCTCAACATTAGCTCCTACATCAAGCATTAATCTTCCCTTTTTATCATATGAAGGAACAATTGGACAAAGGCCAACTCTTCCTACCTGCTTAAGCTTACGAATAATTAAATGAGCACCACAAACGACACATTGTGTTGGACCAGCACTTACAACCGCCTGCGTCTCGCCATCATGAGCCGATTGCATCGCCATACATAAGGATGCATCCTTATTTCTTCTAATATAGCTTACAGGATTATGCTCACCCATATCAACAAATTTTTCAGTATGAACAATTGTAATTCTTTCACTATTGGTTAAAAGAGGCTTAATTTTATTTTCATCACCATATAAAACAAGCTCTAAGTCCTTAAATTCCTTTACAGCTTCCATACAAGCAGGAACCGTAGTTTGGCATAAATAATCGCCACCCATAGCGTCTATTGCAATTTTAATCATAGAATCACTGCCTTTCATTTCTCTTCAATTATAGCATTATTGTTGTCTTTTTCCTAGTTTAATTTCGCTTTTTTATTTAGCGTTTCCTCAATTAATTTTAAAGCATGAGGGGTTATCTCTTGGCCATTTCGATAATTATCCACATATTGCCTAGCATCATCTGATGCAAAGCGATAAATTTTATAATCCGTTTCAAAATCAAGACTTAAAAAGCCACTTTGAGCCTCACCTAAAAATTCTCCTGGTCCCCTAAGCTTTAGGTCATATTCAGCCAGCTTGAAGCAATCATCTGTCGTTTCTAATATTTTTAATCTTTCATTATTAGGATCATTACTAATTAAAGCACAAAAGGCTTCCTTATCATTTCTTCCAACACGACCTCTTAATTGGTGAAGAGTAGACATACCAAAGCGCTCGGCATTAAAAATATAAATCCCTGTAGCGTTTTTAACATCAATTCCTACCTCAATTACTGTTGTAGAAACTAAAATATTGAATTGTTTATTAATAAAATCAATCATTATTCTTTGCTTATCAGCGCTAGCTAAAGCCCCGTGCATAATCTCAACCTTAGCCCCCTTAACATTATTCATTAGCATTTCTTTGATTGTTGCTAAATCTAGATAATTATCGCCCTCAATTAAAGCACCAACACAAAAGGCCTGCTCAGAGCGTCCAATTCTAGATTCTAGGTTAGAATAAACATCATCTAAATCATTAATTGAATATAATTTAGTTGTAACTTTTTTTCTACTGCTAGGCTTTTGGGTCATAGATGAAATATCCATATCCGCAAATTTTACAAGACCTAAGGTTCTTGGAATAGGTGTCGCAGATAAATAGATTGCATCGGTATGAGGATATTCTAGTAATATCTTTTGTCTATCATTTACTCCAAAGCGATGCTGCTCATCAATAATTAAAAGTCCTAATTTTTTATAATGAATATTGTGATACAGGGCTGATTGAGTTGTAACTAAGATATCAATTCTCCCATGCTCTAAATCTCTTATTATTTTATCTCTTTTAAATGTAGCTAAGGAGGATGTTAGAGCGACAACATTAGGATTATAGTCCTTTAAAGCTTCACTAATGCTTTTAAAATGCTGATTCACAAGAATTTCAGTTGGGGCCATCATGATTGATTGATAGCCATTTAGCATATTAATTAAGATTGCCACAATCGCAACTAGGGTTTTTCCACTTCCTACATCGCCCTGAATTAAACGGTTCATTACATATGGTCTTTTAGAATCAGCTACAATTTGATTAATAGCCTCCTTTTGGCTTGAGGTAAGCTCATACGGAAGATTATTAACAAATTCAAGTAGCTTATCCTTATATGCTTCCTTAGGCTTTTTAGAATTATCCACAACAAGAAGCGATAAAGCCTCAAGCTTGATGGCATAATTAAAATATGTTACATATTTTTTCCTTCTAATAACATTTTTTATATCCTCTTTAGAGGAAGGAAAATGCAAAAATCTTAAAAATTCATTTATTCCTAAAAGATGATATTTTACTAAAAGCTCATTAGGTAAGGTTTCCTTAAAGCTCGGAATATCCTTGAAAATAGCCTCAACAAGCTTTAAAACAAGACTATCACTGATATCCTTAATTCCATAAATAGGAACTATATTTTTCATATCATCGCTAACTATTTCCTTAAATGAAAAGCTGTTGTTTAAGGCCTTATAAGAGCCAAAAATTTTTAGATGCATTCCTTTTTTTAAGGAAAATTTTAAATAGCCTTATCGCCAATTGTTGTTACTGCTTTTGCAAATATTTTTTTTGTTTTTGTTTGAAAATAAAAAATAATATTATCAATTGAATTACGAATTTTTCTAATAATAATTTGCGAGGAAATATAGCCCTCTACAACAAAATCTAAGCCATCATTTTCATCACTTGGCTCCAAAATATCCAAGCAATTATATTTTTTAGGAGGATATAGCAATAGATCCCTGATTGTATAAATATTAGCCCCATTAAATTTTTCCACAGTTTTTTTGCCAACACCCTTTAGGGTGCTAATGCTATCCTTAATATCAATCATTTTATCCCTCCTAAAATAAATAAAGGTTGGAAATCTCCAACCTATATTAATCTTGCTTAATTAAGCCTCAATAGAGATAATGTATGAATAGATGTCTTGGTTACCATCAATAACCTCAACCTCTACATCCTCATTAAGCTCAGTACAATGAGCCTTTAGCTCTTCAACCTCATCATCAGGAGTACCAACACCACGGAAGATTGTAACAATTGAGGAATCCTCATTAATACACTTATCTAATAAAATCTTAGTAGCGTCTAATCTTTCTTTTACAGAAACAACGATTTCACCATTACAAATACCCATGTAGTCGCCAGCCTTAATCTTAACGCCCTTAATTTCAGTATCACGAACAGCGTAGGTTACTTCACCTGTTTGAACATTAGAAATAGCCTCTGTCATATCATCATAATTAGTGTCTAAATCATTTTGAGAATCAAATGCCATTAATGATGCATAGCCTTGAGCAATTGTCTTAGCCTTTAATACCTTAATATTTACATCATCACAAAGCTTTGTAGATTGCTCAGCACTTAAAATTACATTGCCATTATTTGGAATGATAATAATATTTTCTGCATTGCATGCTTTTACAGCCTTAACAAATTCGTCAGTTGAAGGATTCATTGTTTGACCACCATCAATGATATAATCAACACCTAAATCAGTAAATGTTTGCTTAATACCCTCTCCGAAGCATACAGCTACAAGTGCGAACTTCTTCTTTTCCTGTACAACAGGCTTTTCTTCCTTAGCATTAATAATTTCAGAATGCTGAAGACGCATATTTTCAACCTTAATTTTAACAAATTCGCCAAAATTTTGAGCTAATTCAAGAACCTGACCAGGCTTATTAACATGAACATGAACCTTTACAAGACCATCATCATGAACAAGAACTAAGGAATCACCCATTACAGAAAGTGGACTTCTTAAATCTGACTCCTGGAAGTTAGCATCATCCTTAAGCTCAATAATGAATTCTGTACAATATCCATATTTAATATCACCAGAAACCTTAGCTTGAGCTGATTGCTCACCTGCAGCCTGTGAATCATTTGATTCAAGCATAACACCGTGAATAGCCATTTCCATTCCTTCGATAACCTTAATAAAACCAGCACCACCACTATCAACTACGCCAGCTTCCTTTAAATCAGGAAGTAAATTAGGTGTATTTGATAAAGACTTTCTTGCTTGAGTTAAATAAAGCTCAAATAGCTCCTCAAATGAGCCGATTTGTCCCTTCTTGCTAGCAACAAATTCAGCAGACTCACGAACAACAGTTAAAATTGTACCTTCAATTGGCTCCATAACGGCCTTATAGGCTACATCCTTACCAGAGCATAGGCAATCAATAAAGGCGTCAACAGAAATTTCATTTTCAGTCATTTCCTTAAGGCTTACATAAATTCCACGGAAAAATTGAGATAGAATAACTCCAGAATTTCCTCTCGCTCCCATTAATAGGCCACGTTGTAGTTTCTTTGCAATATCAACAATTGATGAAGATTCGCAGGCAGTCATTTCCTTAACACCTGTCATCATTGTCATTTTCATATTAGTTCCTGTATCTCCATCTGGAACAGGGAATACATTT
>ERZ780030.854-NODE-854-length-10992-cov-3.846667_pt1 | contig 10992 bp, 6 predicted proteins | sample MGYA00511857_ERZ780030 | MGnify/ENA primary metagenome ERZ780030 (study PRJEB29588, sample SAMEA2162530) | human gut metagenome | biome: human gut; feature: human-associated habitat; material: faeces | place: Denmark | collected 2008/2010 ... | reverse complement strand
CGAAAGAGGTGGAAAGAGCGGGATTTCCCGGCAACAGCGGCGTCAGGAGATGGGACAGTGGAACAGGCAAAGGGTACAGAAGTTTGCGCTGCCGGTGGTAGAGGATAAGATGCGCAGGATTTATCAGTCCGTTATGGAGGAAATTAATGAAAACGTTACAGATACTCATGTCAACTTATAATGGAGCAAAATATATCAGGGAGCAGATGGATTCTCTGTTGGATCAAAATTGTGAGAAGCTGGGAAAGGCCGCTTTTCGCATTGTGATCCGTGATGATGGTTCCTCGGATGGAACGCAGGATATTTTGGAAGAGTATGCCGGGAGATATCCGGAGAAGGTTTCCTGGTATCAGGGAGAAAACCATGGTGTGATCTGCAGCTTTTTTGAACTGCTTCAAAGAGTGGATGCATCCGATTATTATGCGTTTTGTGATCAGGATGATTACTGGATGGAGGATAAGATGACCCGTGCGGTTGAGATCCTTGATGCCATGAGGAAAGATGTTCCGGTTTTGTATTGCTGCAGGCCAAAGCTGGTAGACCAGAATCTGCAGCCGCTGGAATCGGAGATCAAGCGCCCGCCAATGCGACCGGGATTCCGGAATGCCATGATTGAAAATATTGTGACCGGCTGTACGGCAGTGTTTGATCAGTCGCTTCGGGAGATGGTAGTAAAAGAGCTGCCGCAATTTACGGTGATGCACGATTGGTGGCTGTATCTGATCGCTACATGCTTTGGCGAGATTTATTATGACGAGACACCATATATCTGTTATCGCCAGCATCAGGGAAATGTTTTGGGAACAAAGACAAGAAAAATGGATGAATGGAAAATGCGGTTTAAAAGGTTTCGCGGAAATCGTGGCAATATCAGTCATCAGCTGGAGGAATTTATACGGATTTTTGGTGACATGGGCGCAGAGAATGAAAATATGCGGCTGGCAGAGAGATTTCTGAAGGTACGGAAATCCTTTTGGGCAAGAAAGCGTTTCCTGAGAGATACAGAGATTTATCGCCAGCGCAGGGAGGATGACAGAATATTTCATATTATATTGCTGCTGGGAAATTATTAGTGAATGAGATCAAGGGGGAGGAAAGGATCTGCTCATGAACATATGGAAAAAACTAGGTGGTTTCTGTAAGGATTATGGAATATGGTATACTGCCAGAAAAGTTGTGTACCGCTGCTATATCAAGTATTATCTGGGGAGAAAATACTGTCCACTTACCATATCGGAGACGGATAGACGGACACAGGAGCAGTGGAAGCCTGACAGGAAAATTAAGATCAGTATCGTTGTTCCCCTGTATAATACGAGAGAGGATTTCTTTCGGCAGATGCTGGATTCTGTTAGAAACCAGACCTATGGAAACTGGGAGCTTTGTCTGGCAGATGCCAGCGATCATGAGGAGTGCAGCCGGATGCTGCAGCAGCTTGCACAGGAGGCTCAAAAGAAAGACGGCAGAATCCGTTATCAGCGGCTTATGATCAATGAGGGAATTTCAGAAAATACCAACCGTGCGATAGAGATGAGCACAGGAGAATATATTGCACTGCTGGATCATGATGATATTCTTCATCCATCGGCATTGTATGATGTGATGCAGGCGATCAATTATCATCAGGGGGAATTTATTTATACGGATGAGCTGTCTTTTGACGGAATACCGGATCGGGTGCAAAATATTCATTTTAAGCCGGACTTTTCGCCGGAGAGTTTTCGGAGCAATAATTATATTTGTCATTTCTCTGTTTTTTCCCGTCGCCTTCTGGAAAAAGCAGGAGGCTTTCGAAAGGAATATGACGGGAGTCAGGATTATGATATGCTGCTTCGCCTGACGGATGAGGCAGATAATATCTATCATGTGCCGAAGGTGCGGTATTACTGGAGGATTCATGAGGGATCGGTGGCCTCTTCCACGGCAGCAAAGCCATATACTGTTGAGGCGGGAAGGAGAGCGTTAGAGGCGCATCTCCTGCGTAGAAAGATTCCTGGCAAAGTCAGCAGTGCGGAAGGATATGGACCCTTTTACCGGTTGCATTATGAAATACCGGAAACGACAAAGGTTCTCGTTATGGCAGAAACGGAGGTGATCGCCCGAGATCTGGAACACAGCTTAAAAGAGCTGCCTTATGAGATTGAGATTCGTGCGGTCAATCAGCCGCGTTTTGAGGTAGATGAAAAAAGATTTGATGTGATCGTGCTGGTAAGAGAAGGTTATCAGCCGGAGCAGGCGGGAGCAGAATGGATGCAGGAGCTTTTGTCTTGTCTTGTCCCAAGGGAGAATATGGTGGCAGCTCCGATAGTCTATGATAACCGGGGAAGAGTTTATCATGCCGGATATGGTTACAGCGCAGCCAGACCGGAGCAGATCTACAGCCTGTACCGGGGGGTACCCCGCAGGGATCCGTCTTATATGAACCGCCTGGCATTTCGGCAGAATGTTTCTCTGGCAGGAGGAGCTGTTCTGGCTGTGAAGGAAGAGGTATACAGTGACTGGGTCGAGGAAAATCTGGAAGTTGGAACCAAGAAGTGGAATGGCTGGGGAGCATTTTCGGATCAAACCTGGTTTTCTCTGTGCCTGAAGGCAAAAAAGAGATGGGGAGACTGTATTTATACACCGTATGTTTCTTTTGTCAAAAAGCCGGGAATGATGGATAGGAAAAGAACAACTGTACAGCAGCGGGAACAATGGAGGATGTTTTTTGCTATGTGGGACCGGATGTTTAAAAAAGAAGATCCTCACGGTAATCCGGGAATGGAAGTGTTTGGAAAGTTTTATTTCTTAGGAAACAATCGCAATACTTTACATCTGTAATTGAGTGCGCTAGAATATAATGTGGCAGAAGGGAGAATGAAATGAAGTATGATTATCTGATAGTTGGGGCAGGTCTGTTTGGTGCTGTATTTGCCAGAGAAATGACAAATATGGGGAGAAAGTGCCTTGTGATCGACAAAAGGAAACATATCGCAGGAAATATTTATACAGAAGAGATAGACGGGATTTATGTACATCGTTATGGTGCTCACATTTTTCATACATCGGATAAAAAGATTTGGGAGTATGTGAATCGTTATACAGAGTTCAACCAGTATATCAATTCTCCGGTGGCAGTTTATGGGGATGAGCTTTATAATCTTCCATTTAATATGAATACCTTCAGCAAAATGTGGGGGATTAAGACGCCGGCAGAGGCGAAGGAGATCATAGAACGTCAGATCCGGGAGGCGGGAATCAAAGAACCGGCCAATCTGGAGGAGCAGGCAATCCGTTTGGTGGGAACCGATGTATATGAAAAGCTGATCAAGGGGTATACCCAGAAGCAGTGGGGCAGGAAGTGTACTGAGCTTCCGGCGTTTATTATTAAACGGCTTCCTCTGCGGTTTACCTATGACAATAATTATTTTAATGATCGTTATCAGGGAATTCCGGTAGATGGCTATACAAAAATGGTAGAGAAAATGCTGGAAGGGATTGAGGTGCGTCTGGAGACAGATTATTTTCAGGTGCGCAATGAGATTGATGCGGATACAACGGTATATACGGGACCGATTGATGAATATTTTGGTTACACTCTGGGACATTTGCAGTATCGTTCTCTTCGTTTTGAGACCGAGAAGTTAGACTGTGAGAACTATCAGGGGAATGCAGTTGTAAATTATACGGCAGCAGATGTTCCATATACCAGAATCATCGAACATAAACATTTTACTTTTGGAAAGCAGCCGGTAACGGTGATCACCAGAGAGTATTCCTCTGAGTGGAAACCGGGGGATGAACCGTATTATCCGGTGAATGATTCCAAAAACACGGAGTTATATCGTAAGTATCAGGAGCTTGCAGAGCAGGAGCAGGGACTGATCTTTGGGGGAAGATTAGGACAATATCAGTATTTTGATATGGATAAGGTGATTGCATCTGCTTTGTTTTGTGTGGAGTCACAGAAGAAATAAAGGAAATCTGTGGCGGGAGAAGAGAGATAACAAAAAAGATGGGGCGATAGCGGATCAGAGAAAGGCAGGGAATGATAATGAAATCCGTTATGAAGCGTATGATGGTAATGGTAGTGATCGTAGCAGTTCTGGTTGTCCAGATGCCGGGAGAAGCGACCGCAGCGGCAAGACCGATGGAAATGGCATTAAATTACACGACAGTGCTGGTGAAACTCCATGGAAAACAGACATTAAAGGTTTCATCTATTGCACCGGGGGGAGCGAGTAAAGCGGTAAAGTATGAGATTGCCAATCGGAAAATTGCTTCTGTGACCAAAAAAGGAGTGGTAAAAGGAAAGAAGATTGGTGTCACAACAATCCGTGTGACCTCGAAAAAAAATAAATCATTAAAAAAATTAGTTAAGGTGATCGTAGCGCAGTTTGTACCAACAAAGGTGAAAATGTCAACGGTTTCTGTCAAAATGAAAGTGGATCAGAAAAAATCGTTAAAAGCAACAGTCACACCGAAAAAGGTGCTTTCTTCTAATAAAAAAGGAGTCTGGATCAGCTCAGATACGGACATTGTATCGGTGTCCTCCAAGGGAGTGATGACAGCCAGGCAGGAAGGACAGGCTGTTGTTACATTTACAACGATCAATGGAAAAAAGGCAGTCTGTACAGTGACGGTAAGCAGGGATTCTGTTGTCCGGCCGGTACCGGAACCAACGCAGCCGTCTGTTACATCCGGAGGAGCGATAGCGATTCCTGTTTCCGGATCTGCCATTGGTGCGGATGTTGCAAGTAGCAGCACATTTATATTGTAATATGTTTTAGCACTCTTTTTTTAAGAGTGCTAAATTTGTCTTGACATTTTTTTAAAATCGTAATAAGATATCTACCAGAATGACTGTTAGCAGTCGATACGAGTGATTGCTAATTGTTCCGCTGGCAGATATTTTTTTAGTATATGTATAATAAAGTGAATTTAGGAGGTTGTTATTATGCAGATGGAAAAGGGTAGTTTATCAATTGAATCAGAGAATATGTTCCCGATCATTAAGAAATGGCTGTATTCGGATCATGATATTTTTGTACGTGAGCTGGTATCCAATGGCTGTGATGCTATCACGAAGTTAAAGAAGCTGGAAGTCATGGGAGAATATGATTTTCCGGAGGATTATAAGGCAAGCATTCAGGTCGAGGTCAGCCCGGAGCATAAGACATTGTCTTTCACGGATACCGGTATCGGTATGACAGAGGCCGAGGTCAAGGAATATATTAATCAGGTGGCATTTTCCGGTGCAACAGATTTCCTGGAGAAATATAAGGACAAGACGAACGAAGATCAGATCATTGGTCATTTTGGTCTTGGTTTTTATTCTGCATTTATGGTGGCGGATAAGGTGACGATCGATACCCTGTCTTGGCAGAAGGATGCTGCTCCGGTTCACTGGGAGTCAGAGGGCGGTATCAATTTCGAGATGTCTGACGGAGACAAGAAAGAGGTTGGCACAAAGATTACTCTGTATCTGTCAGAGGACAGTGTAGAGTTTGCAAATGAATACCGCATCAAAGAGATTATTGAGAAGTATTGTTCCTTTATGCCGGTAAATATCTATTTGTCAAAGGAAGGTGCAGAGCAGGAATATGAGACGATTGATGCCGCTGATATCCGTGAGGATGATGTCGTCGTAGAAAAATTTACGGAGGAAGCTAAGACAGAGGAGAAGGAGAACGAAAACGGAGAGAAAGAGACCGTAGAAATTTCTCCTGCTAAGGAAAAGGCGAAGATCAATAAGAGACCGGTATCCCTGAGTGATACCACACCTCTCTGGATGAAGCATCCAAATGAATGCACCGATGAGGAATATAAGAGCTTCTACCGCAAGGTATTTAATGATTACAAGGAGCCTCTTTTCTGGATTCATCTGAATATGGATTATCCGTTTAACTTAAAGGGTATCCTTTATTTCCCGAAGGTAAATACCCAGTATGATAATTTAGAGGGTGTTATTAAGCTGTACAACAATCAGGTATTTATCGCAGATAATATTAAGGAAGTCATTCCGGAATTCCTGATGCTTCTGAAGGGTGTGATCGATTGTCCGGATCTGCCACTGAACGTATCAAGAAGTGCACTTCAGAATGATGGCTTTGTCAAAAAGATTTCCGATTATATTACCAAAAAGGTAGCAGACAAGTTGTCCGGTATGTACAAGGTTGATCGTGAGAATTATGAGAAATACTGGGATGATATCAGTCCGTTTATCAAATTTGGCTGCCTGAAGGATCAGAAGTTCCAGGAGAAGATGAAGGATTTCATTATCTTTAAGAATCTGGATGACAAGTATATCACTTTGCCGGAGTATGTAGAGAATATGAAAGGCAAAGAGGATAGTGAGCAGCCGGAGGTTGTTGACGCAGAGGATGTTGCAAAGGAGGAGGCAGGAGAAGAGACTGCCGGGAAGGAAGAGGAGCCGACGACAGTTTATTATGTCACTGATATCCAGCAGCAGGGCCAGTATATCAACCTCTTTAAGGAGCAGGGAATGGATGCTCTCATTCTGGCGCATACCATTGATCAGCCGTTTATCACGCAGTTGGAGCAGAGCGAGGACGTCAAGGTACATTTCCAGAGAATTGACTCCGATCTTTCAGATTCTATGAAGGAAGAGGGAGACGAGGAGACATTAAAGAAGCAGACCGAGACGCTCGGCGATGTATTTAAAAAGGCTCTTGGCAAGGATCAGCTGGAGGTACAGGTACAGAATCTCAAGAATGAGAATATCTCCTCTATGATCACTCTGTCAGAGGAAACCCGCCGTATGCAGGATATGATGAAGATGTACAGTGCCGGCGGTATGGGAATGGATACAAGTATGTTTGGCGGTGGAGAGACTTTGATCCTCAATGCAAACAATGCTTTAGTGAAGTATATTCTTGACAATACCGAAGGAGAGCATGTGGATATGTTCTGTAAGCAGCTGTATGATCTGGCGATGCTTGCCAATAAGCCGCTTTCTGCTGAGGAGATGACACAGTTTGTTGCCAGAAGCAATGAGATTATGCTTTTATTGACGCAGGAGTAATCGCTGTAATAGTGTTATCTTATGCGATAAGTTGTTTAAAAATAAGGATGAGTATCTGAAATATCAGAAAAATTGCCGGTTTTCGGAGACGGATGAAGTTTGTCTCAGGGGACCGGCTTTTTGATGCTGTGATCAGAATCAGTCTGCGTTAATGAAGAAAAATATCATTAAAAGAATGGCATGAAAATATGCACAAATGCTTTGAAAATATCGTGTAGATATTCGACATTTTTTCTTTAATAAAATTATTGACCGGTGGTCATTTTTGTGATATTATACCCTATAGATTAAGAAAATGACTATTGGTCATTTTTTGAAATTGAAGAGAAAGGAAGGAATGACATGAAGAAACTTGCAGAATTTATCACCAAGCATAAAAATATTATTATCCTGCTTGCCGTGATACTGTTGATTCCAAGTGGAATCGGTTATGTTTCTACGAGAGTGAATTATGATATCCTGAGTTATCTGCCGGATAGTCTTGAGACGGTCAAGGGACAGGATGTCATGGTGGATGAATTTGGAATGGGAGCGTTTTCCATGATCGTTGTGGAGGATATGTCCATGAAGGATGCGGCAGATCTGGAAAAGAAGATCGAGGCCATTAATCATGTGGAGGATGTTCTCTGGTATGATGATGCGCTGGATATTTCGGTTCCGACGAAGATGATGCCGAAGAAGTTGAGGGACGCATTCTTTAACGGAGATGCCACTATGATGATCGCGCTGTTTGACAATACGACATCAGCCGATGATGCCATTGCCGATATCCGGAAGACAGTTGGAAAGAAAGCGTTTGCCGCCGGAATGTCCGGAGTTGTAACGGATATTAAAGACCTTGCATTAAAGGAGATGCCGGTTTATGTAATGATCGCCGGAGCTTTGGTTCTTTTAGTGCTTTTGATCACGATGGAGTCTTTTGTAACTCCATTCATTTTCCTGGTGAATATCGGTATGGCGATCGTATATAACCTGGGCAGTAACTTTATGCTGGGAGAGATATCGTATATCACCCAGGCCCTGGCCGCGGTGCTGCAGCTGGCGGTGACCATGGATTATTCCATCTTCCTGCTGGAGAGCTACGAGGCCAATAAGGAGAGATTCCCGGGAGATAACAAGCGTGCGATGAAGCATGCCATTACCAATACATTTGTATCTATATCAAGTAGTTCCCTGACAACGATTGCCGGTTTCCTGGCACTGTGTAGTATGACTTTCCGACTTGGTACCAACATCGGCATCGTAATGTCAAAGGGTGTTATCATTGGTGTTATCGCCTGTGTAACAGTGCTTCCGGCATTGATCCTGACCTTTGATAAAGCAATTGATAAAACTTCTCATAAATCTCTCTTGCCAAATCTGGACGGTCTGTCTAAGATAGTTGTGAAGTATCATTGGGTTGCGCTGGCATTATTCGTGCTTTTGATCGCACCGGCAGCTTATGGTAATGCAAATTACAAGATTTATTACAATATTGATTCTTCATTGCCAAAGACCATCCCAAGTGCTATTGCAAATGATAAACTCTCCGAGGAGTTTGATATGAGTAATATGCATATCGTTCTGATGAAAAACGGAGATCTGTCTGCAAAGGACAAAAAGAATATGAGCAATAAGATCGAGAAGGTCGATGGTGTAAAATGGGTGATTGGTCTCAGCTCCCTGCTTGGACCGAATATGCCGGAGAGTATGATTCCGGACAGTCTGCGGGATATCTTACAGACAAAGGATTATGAGCTGATGTTTATATGCTCCGATTACAAATCGGCGACGGATGAGGTCAATGCACAGATCACCGACATCAATAAGATTGTAAAGAGCTATCAGAAGGGGGCCATGGTTATTGGTGAGGCGCCGCTGATGAAGGATCTGCAGGATGTTACCGATGTGGATCTGAAGAATGTAAATACCATTTCCATTGCAGCAATCTTCCTGATCATCCTGATCACATTTAAATCAATCTCCATACCGATCATACTGGTATCTGTGATTGAGTTTGCGATTGCCTGCAATATGTCGGTTCCATATTATACCAATACGTCGTTAGCGTTTGTGACGAGTATCGTGATCGGAACCATACAGCTTGGTGCTACCGTGGATTATGCGATCCTGATGACCAGCCGTTATCACAAGGAGAGGATCAACGGTGCAAGCAAGGCTGAAGCCGTCACTATTGCACACAAGACATCCGTTAAATCGATTTTAACCAGTGGTTTTGGATTTTTCGCCGCAACCTTTGGCGTAAGTCTTTATTCCCAGATCGATATGATCAAGTCTATTGTAACACTTCTTGCCAGAGGAGCTGTGATCAGTATGGTAGTTGTTATCTGTATCCTGCCGGCAATGCTGTGGCTGTTTGACGGAGTGATCGTACGGACTTCATGGGATATGCGTAAAGCCGGTATTATTCAGAGAGATAAAGAAGCGAAAAAGGCAAAGTTATCATAGATTAGCAGAAAGGCAGTATAAAGCGAATGCAATTCGCTTTGCAAATTTGTGCCTGCGGCTCAAAGTTTGCGGGCTGAGAAAAGAATGGAGGACTATTACTATGAGAAAGAATATGAAACGAATCCTGGCATTAGGATTAACGGGGGTTTTGACAGCCGGTCTTCTTACCGGCTGTGTAGAATATGCCGGCCACACATTTGCAGTAGATGCTATGGCTGCCAGTGTATCAAGTGAAAAGGTGAAAACAAATGAGTCCGGTGGACTGGATAAGGATGAGGTATCAAAGCAGGAGACAGTATATGTCAATACAGATGCCGCAGGAAGTGTAAAGGATGTGGTTGTATCTGACTGGTTGAAAAATTCAGGTATCAATGGCAGCGTGAAGGACGTGTCAGACCTGACAGATATCGAAAACGTAAAGGGCGATGAGAAATTTGAGCAGAACGGCGACAAGCTTACCTGGAATACAGGGGATCAGGATATTTATTATCAGGGCAAGACTGATAAAGACCTTCCGGTCAGCATGACGATCACCTATAAACTGGATGGTAAGGAGACAGCACCAAAGGATCTGATCGGAAAGAGCGGTAAGCTTGAGATGACCATTAAGTATACAAATCATTCCAAACAGACAGTTTCCCTGGCTGGTAAGCAGACAGAGCTCTACACCCCATTTATGATGGTAACAGGAATGATCCTTCCGGTAGATAATTTTGAAAATGTTACGATCGATAACGGTACTCTGGTGTCGGAGGGGGACAATGATGTAGTTGTTGCCTATGGTTTTCCGGGGCTGGCAGAAAGCCTTGATCTTGATAATCTTGATTTTGGTGATGATATGGATATTGATACCTCCAAGATCAGTGACAAGATCACAGACACGGTAACCATCAAGGCGGATGTGAAAGATTTTGAGATGAATTCCACTTATACTGTAGCAACCAATCAGCTTTTTAATGAGCTTGATTTTGATAAGATTGACGATATGGATGAGCTCACCGATAAGATTGATGATCTGACGGATGCATCCTCACAGCTTGTAAACGGAACCGAGAAGCTTCATGAAGGAACCGAGAAGTTAAGTGACAATTTTTCCGAGTATGCAGATGCTGTCGAGAGTGCAAAGGACGGAGTTTCCACATTAAAGGATGGCGCTGGCACATTAAAGACAGGAATTATAAGCTATACAAAGGGTACCGATAAGCTTTTGAAAGGTGTTACCACTTATGTAAATGGCGCTAAGACATTGTCAAAGGGTGTGCAGGCATACACCTCCGGTACCAGTCAGCTGGTAGATGCAATCAATCAGCTCCGTACCGCTACAAAGGATCTGCCGGTACAGTATGAGCAGCTTGGCAGTGGTGTTGACACATATGTTGCCTCTGTGAATAAGCTTCTTGCAAAAGAAAATATGGATCAGATGACCACAGGAACCAAGAGTCTGAAGGATGGCATCGGACAGCTTGACGATGGTCTTACAGCAGCACAGGCAGGAGTTACACAGATCAATGCGGCAGCAT
>ERZ780030.842-NODE-842-length-11074-cov-3.759325_pt1 | contig 11074 bp, 12 predicted proteins | sample MGYA00511857_ERZ780030 | MGnify/ENA primary metagenome ERZ780030 (study PRJEB29588, sample SAMEA2162530) | human gut metagenome | biome: human gut; feature: human-associated habitat; material: faeces | place: Denmark | collected 2008/2010 ... | reverse complement strand
CACTTTTCTTCCAGTTCCCTGTGATCTGCCTCTTCCGGCTTCATCACCCGGAGATTTTCCGGCCGCACACCCACAATGATCTGCCTTCCCAGCCATCCACGGCTTCGTAATAATTGTGCCTTCGGCTCTGATAATACAAATTCTCCCATATCATCAAATACCAGCTTTACTCTTTTTTGGTCCTGCTCTACCCGTGCCTTCCAGAAATTCATCTGGGGCGAACCGATAAAGCCCGCCACAAACAAATTCGCCGGTGACTCATAAAGCTCTCTCGGTGTTGCGATCTGCTGAATCTGTCCATGATTCAGGACAACAATTTTGGTTCCCAGTGTCATGGCTTCGATCTGATCATGAGTCACATAAATAAAGGTAGAGGAAGAATCACGATACAGCTTTGAAATCTCTTTTCTCATCTGGGTCCGCAGCTTTGCATCCAGATTGGATAACGGCTCATCCATCAGGAAAAGCTTCGGCGTACGGATCATGGCACGTCCCATCGCCACCCTTTGCTTCTGCCCGCCGGATAACTGACTTGGTTTCTTTTTTAATACCGCTTCCAGCTCCAGAATATGCGCCACACGCGCAACTCTCTCCCGGATCTCCTTTTTCGGTACTCCTTTTATCTTTAAGCTATAAGCAATATTATCGTAAACAGACATATGAGGATACAACGCATAATTTTGAAATACCATGGCAATATCCCCGCGGGCTGCCATCTTTCCGCTGACCGGTCTCTCATCAATATAGATGCCACCGGTCGTAATCTCCTCCCGCCCCCCAATCATCCGAAGCACTGTGGATTTTCCACAGCCTGAGGGTCCTACAAAGATTACAAATTCCTTCCGGTCAATTTCCAGATTAAAATTTTCCACCACAAAATTCTTTCCGTCATACTGCTTGGATACTCTGTCCAGCACTAATTTTGCCATATCACACCATGCCTTTCTTCTTATATACTGCTTGCCGCAGCCACCTTTTTATTTTTGTATAGATCCATTTTCCATATCTGATCCAGCACATCAACAGAGGGAATTAAAATATCTGCCATACCCTTCAGCTCCTCCCGGCTGCCCACACCGGACAATACTCCGACTGCCAGCGCCCCACTGTTGTGGGCAAATTCCATATCCGTGGGACTGTCTCCCACCACCATAACCTCCTCCGGCAAAAGCCGGTATTTCCGGCAGAACCGGTCACACAGATCACTGGCCGGCTTTGGTCTGGCAGTCTCTCCTGAGGCACCAATATAATCAAAATAATTCCGTATCTTTAAGCGGTCCAGACAAAACTTCGCAGCTCTCTCACTGTCCGCTGTGGCAAGGCCGATCAGACATTTTCTGTCCTTCAGCTTTTTCATTACCCGGATAAGATCTGCCGTGGGAATAATCTTTGCTTCCGGACGTGTAATCTCCTTATAATATAGCTTCGTAAGGATTGCGGCTGCATCCGGGTTCTTTATTACAAAGCCTTCCTCCTTCAATGCCTTTATCAGCACCTCTGCCATTTGGGCATATGGCATCCACGCCAACGCCTTTTCCGCATCTACTCCCACTTCTGTGACACCAAGCACCTCCAGCATTCTTTCATATAAATGGTGTTCTGCCGGAACCGACAATGCCCGTAAAAATGACGGAATCACCCGTCTGGTTGCCGCCCCCCACAAGGTATCAAATTCCAAAATTGTTCCATCCTTATCAAACAATACACCTCGTATCATATCATTCCTCCATTCCCTTCTTGTACCTGCCATCTTTCGTAAACAGAAACAAGACTGCATAGTGCAATTTATTTCACACATTCTTTTCTCTATGCTTCTGCCAGCCCTTTACGGCTTCCCCAAAGGTCTTGCATCCGGAATGATGTTCTCCCCGGTACACCGGGTTGAGATAGGCCAGAAATTTGCCCACCGGATCACGGATCTCCAGCCGGGTCCACTGCCAGTCTCCCTGCCCCCAGGGAATTTCCAGATCAATCTCCCCAAGCTGACTGCCCCTTTTACTCCACGAAATTTTCTTTTTTCCGCTGTCGTTTACCAGAAACAGCTCCGCTTCCTCCGGTAAGCCGGTCACCGAGCCTTTACAATACAAAAGATCCCCCGCTGCATTTCCTGTCTCGATCCTGTCTCCCGGCAGATACTGCCTGCCATGATAATAAAATGACACCTCTGCCCTGATATAACGGCAGACGATCACATGACCTGCTGCCACTCCCTGCATTAAATGATCCGGTGATAATCCATTCATATAAACCAGCGTTGCCGGGTCTCCGGGAATCGATGGTTCTGTCGCGCCCTCATAACGTTCGCTTTCCAGATTGTGGGAATCACTTCCACCCAGACCAAACACAACATATCCTTGCTTCCACAGATAATCCAGGAACGAAACTGCCTCGTCATTTGCTTCAGGCGCATATCCGTAAGTCGGATCATTCACAATCTCCATCAGATGAAGATGTTTTAACGGAAGATCATAATACAGCCACTTCCAGATATGTAAAAACGGATGATTGATGCTCCACAGCCAGCCATTTTTTTCACATTCCCGGATGGTATATTTCATTTTTTTCCAGATATCCTCCTCCCCGGCTTCTTTCATAATATCCAAAAGCTGGGACGGCGCACCGGTACAGCCAAAAATGTTAAAATGTCCCAGACAGGTTGTGATCTCCACTCCCGGCAGGATCATAATATCTGTTTCAGGCCAGCCGGTATGCACCACATTATGTTCTGTGGGCACATAAAAATCCATGCCCATCTTCACAGCCTTCTTCATTGCGCAGCGGACTGTTTCTTTTCCATCGGAAAGACGGGTATGGGTATGAAAATCTCCGCAAAACCATCCCTCTTTCTGCTGAAAAAGACGTTCAAAATCATAATCCCCACTGCACCAGAGCCTTTCGCCGACGGGTTCCTCAACCGGTATAAATTTATCTGACAGACGGATCACAATATCAAATTCCGCATCTCCCAGATACTGATCGATATATTCTGAAAAGCAGCAGATCGCCGCCTTCCATTCTCCCGGCTCAATCTCTCCCGGAATTCCTCCGAGAGATGTACTCATGCCATCGATCCCCAGCTGATATTTCCAGTCTCCGTATCCTGCCTGATGATGAAAACGCAGCCTGCCATGACTGTCAAAGATCAGCAGATAACAAAGTCTTGCGGCCTGCTCTGGCATCTCCAGCGAAAAACTCAGTCTATTCCAAAGGGGAGGCACCGTAAACGATGCCTCCTGATAACAGCTGTCTTTTTTACTGATATGAAAAACTCTCTTTTCCATTTCTACCACCTGTTTATTGTTTATTTCACGGCATCCAAAGCTGCCTGTGCTGTTTTCTGTGCCTCATCCAGTGCCTTCTGTGCATCAACACCTTCAATCTCCACCTTGTCTGCTGCCACCTTCAAAACATCATAAATCTTGCCGCCGGTTGGATCCGTTGGAAGAATAGAACCGTGGGATGCCTGCTGTAACGGTACCAGCGCCTGTGGATTTTTATCTGTATAATCCTTAAATTCTTTTACATCCTGTGTTGATTTGCGGACTGCCACATAACCGGTTGACATAGACCATTTTGCCTGATTCTCCGGTGTGGTAAAAAATTTCATAAACTCATATGCACCCTGCTTTTCCTCATCGGAAGAACTGTTCATCATAACAAGCTCCTTTGCCTCGGCAGACGGTGCGGATGCATTGTCTCCAAAGCCCGGCTGTTCCATTGCTGCGACAACGGAGAAATCAAGATCTGCCTGATCTCCGGAAGAACCGGTATAGCCTCCGGCCTTATTCTGAAGCACATCATCAATGGTCGCATACCAATACTCCCATCCCTGTCCGCCGGAATGGATCTTCATAATCTTGTCATCATGGATCCACTTACGAAAACTTTCCCATACCTCAACCCACTCCTTGGTATTGATGGTTACTTTCGTCTGGTCATCATTAAAAATGCTTCCGCCGTTACTTAATACCGCATCTACCATATTATCCTTGCCCCACATCGGCTCCCATCCGATCATCTTGTCCGATGTGATCTTTTTCGCTGCGGCCTCCAGATCCTGCCATGTCTTAATATCCTCTGCCTTAATTCCTGCTTTCTCAAATGCTTTCTTATTGTAGTACATTACCTGAGTGGTTCCATATGCCGGAATGCCATACGTCTTTCCTTTTTCATCGACGCCCTGATTGTAGAATACCTCCAGATAATCATCCTTCTGAAAATCGGAATCCTTGTCTGCCAAAGCTCCCACATCTCCCAGAAGCCCCTTACTGTTCAATGTCTGTGCTGCGCTGACATTCATCAATGCAATATCCGGTGCAGTTCCTCCGGCAATACCGGCCTGTACCTTCTGATATGTCTCATCATAATCTGCCTGTGTCACACAGCTGATCTTATATTTCGTCTGGGAATCATTGAAATCATCTACGATCTCTTTCACCACATTTACAGCTGTCTTTCCACCGGAATACCAGAAATCCAGATCAATCGTCTTGCCGCTGTCAGCTTCCTTACTGCTCTCTCCGGAAGTTTGCGAAGACGTATTTCCCTTCGCACTGTTGCCGCAGCCGGACAATGCCGTCACTGCCATTCCCATTACAAGTACCATACTGAGTAATCTCTTTCTCATGTTTCCTCCATTCTGTCCTATTTTTCGGACATCTCTCTTCTCTTTTTTGTTGTGTTTATTTATGATAAAACTGCCCTGCAGTCTATCAGCCCTTTATCCCGGTATCGCCACCGATACCGTTGATAAACCATTTCTGGGTAAAAGCAAATAATATCAAAAGCGGTACAACGATCACAGCACTTGCCGCCATCACCTTCGGCCACTCGGTGCCGTATGCGCCACCCTCTATAAAAAAGCTCCGCAATCCTTGGGAAACCATACTTAACTCCTTATTATTGGTTACCAGGGAAGGCCACATATAGCTGTTATACATTGTGATAAAGCTGATCAGGCCAAATGTGATATAGGCTGATTTGGTCATGGGCGTTACAATGCGCCACAACACCTTCCAATGACCGGCCCCGTCAATCCTTGCCGCCTCGATCAGCCCCTGAGGCACCTGCATAAAAGCAGTTCTCAGAAGAAATATTCCAAAAATATTTACGGCATCCGATATGATCAGACCGGTATAGCTGTCCAAAAGTCCCATATGCGCCAATATAATATATGATGGGATATAGGTTGCTGCGGTAGGGAGCATATAGGTTCCCATTACAATCGCAAACAACAGCTTTCTACCTCGAAATTTCATAAAAACCATTGCATAGGTAAGCATCGCACTGGATATCAGCTGGAATGCCACAACGATCAGGCTGATAAATAAACTGTTTCCAATATAACGAAGCATCGGAGAATGAAGTAAGACCTCCGAAAAATTCTGCCACTGTGCATGTGCCGGTAAAAGCTGGTCTACATTCATCACTTCTGCCTTTGTTTTCAATGCACTGAGTATCATCCACACAAAGGGAAATACCGTAAACACGCTTGCCGTAGTTAAAAGAAGATTTTTGCCCACCGTCTTTGCCGCCCCGATCCGATGCAGTTTCTGCTGTGCCGCATCCATTTCATTTCGCAGCTTTTCACGGTTTAACTGCTCCTCCGGCAGCGGTAATGTATTCTCTCTTTCTTCTATATTTTCTATCATCTGACTTTGCATCATGAAACCATGCCTTTCCTATATTGCCATTTTATTTTCCACTGTACTTTTAATAATGCACCCACTTTTTCGATGCCAGGAACTGTACTCCTGACAGAATCAGCGTGATCACCACTAACACCATTGCAACCGCTGTTGCCTGTCCCATATCATACTCCTCAAATCCCAGCTGATAGTACATATATAGTAATGTTCTGGTGCTGCCGGATGGACCTCCCTGCGTTAAGATCTGAATCTGGTCGTACGCCTGCAGCGAATTAACCATAGTTACGATCAACAGAAAAAAGGTCGTTGGCGAAATGCAGGGCAGGGTCACATCCCGAAATCTCTGCCATGCATTGGCACCATCCAGACTATTTGCCTCATAAAGCTCTGCCGGAACCTTTTCCAATGCGGATAAATAAAAGATCATCGCATATCCAAGGCTTTTCCATACCGTCACGATAATGACTGACAACAACGCTGTATTGGAACTGTTGATCCATTGAAGTGCCGGCAGATGAAAAAATTTCAACACTGCATTTGCAAGGCCTGTATCCGGGTTGTAAATCCATGTCCATACAATAGATACCGCTACTGTCGGAGTAATCCATGGAGAAAACAAAATAAACTTGAATAATCCGCTGCCTCGAAATGCTTTTTGCAGTAAAAGAGCCAGAAACAGCCCTCCTGCCAGCGTTGGAATCAATGTACCGGCACTAAATAACAGCGTATTCCATAATGCTTCATAAAATCTTGGATCTTGAAATAATTTTTTAAAATTATCGAAAAAAACGAAATGATAAGATGGAGACATATAATCCCAGTCTGTAAAACTGATAAATAAAGAACGACATATCGGGTAAATCCAAAACACCGCCAGCGGAATTAACGCCGGCAGGATAAATCCAAGGACTCCTCCCGCCCGTATGACGTTGGATAATTTTTTCATAGAAATCTGTATTCCTTTCTAAGCCCGCAAACTTTGCTATATCCACAAAATTATGCGTTTCATTTACACACTAAAGTACTATTTTATTGTTTTTTCATTTCCCAGCAATGCAGCCATACCAAAAGCAGCTCCCGGCAGCAGCGCAAAGACTGCACCGGCAGCGCCCACGGTATTCTGATAATCACTGCTTCCCGTGGCCAGGCAGAAAAGGAGGCCAAATACACATCCCATTGCGAGCCAGCGTGTAATATGCATCAGCAGCCACACGCCACCCACTGTTTTTACCTGCCAATCTGTATGATCTAACATCCATTCATATGCTTTCATCATAAGTACCTCCTTTTCTACTGTGTCTGCTCCTCCGGGATCAGCTTGCCATGTACATGCTCTCCTGTCAGAGAAAAGATCACCCATTCCGAAATATTGGTTGCGTGATCCCCGATCCTCTCAAAATATTTGGCGATCATCAACAGATCCGTCGCCTGCTCCCCACAGTTTGGATCTTCATGGATCAGCTGCACAAGCTCCGACTGAACCTTGCGAAACAGATCGTCTACCACATCATCCTTCTCAATCACGGCCGCTGCCTGAAGCTGATTGCGGTTTACAAATGCATCCACACTGCCCACCAGCATTACAGAAGTCTCCTTTGCCATGCTCTGAATATGATCCAGATGCTTAATATACGGTTCCTCTCTCTTCAAAAGCGTTACGATGATCTCCGAAATATCGGATGCGTGATCTCCGATCCGCTCCATATCCGTGATCATTTTAAGTGCGGAAGAAATCTGACGGAGATCTCTTGCCACCGGCTGCTGCTGCAACAGAAGCTTCAGGCAAAGACTCTCAATGTCTCTTTCCTGACGGTTGATCTGCTCATCGGAATCAATGACATATTTTGCCAGATCAATGTCCTGTGTTACCAGAGCCTTGATGGTATGCTCAATCGCCTTTTCGATCATGCTTCCCATCTCGATCAGCTCATCATTTAATTTATTTAACTGTTTATCAAAATGTGTTCTCATTTCTCTGCCACCTCTTTTTTGAACTGCTTTATTAACAATAACCTGCTATTTTAAAATCTTTATGGCATATACGCCACAATCTCCATCATCCGAAACGTCCTGTGATATAATCCTCTGTCCGCTTATCCTCCGGCATAGAAAACAGCTTCTCGGTATCGTTATATTCCACCATCTCACCCAGCAGGAAAAATGCCGTCTTGCTGGAGATACGAGTTGCCTGCTGCATATTATGGGTTACCATAATAATAGTGTAATCCTTCTGCAGCTCCAGTGCGAGTTCCTCAATATGAGCGGTAGAGATTGGATCCAGTGCCGATGTCGGCTCATCCATCAAAATAACCTCCGGTTCCACTGCCAATGCTCTCGCAATGCAGAGACGCTGCTGCTGTCCGCCGGACAGGCCAAGTGCCGACTTTTTAAGACGATCCTTTAACTCATCCCAGATTGCCGCCTGACGCAGGGACTTCTCCACAATAGCATCCAACTTCTGTCTTGAATGGATTCCGTGGGTTCTCGGTCCATATGCAATATTGTCATAAATGCTCATTGGAAATGGATTGGGATTCTGAAATACCATTCCAACTCTCTTCCGGAGATGATTCACATCCATATCCCCATAAATATTTTCATTTCCCAGCATAACCGTTCCCTCGATCCGGCATCCTTCCACCAGATCATTCATCCGGTTTAAGGATTTCAAAAAGGTACTCTTACCACAGCCGGACGGTCCGATAAATGCGGTAATACGATTCTGAGGAATATCAATATTGATATCCTTCAATGCGTGAAAGCTGCCATAATGAAGATTTAACTTCTCAACATGAAACTTTGTTGCCGCAGATACCGGATGCTCCGATGCCTCAACCACAACATTTGAATATACTGAATCCATAACTTTTCCTCTTTTCTAAAAAAATCTGATTTTCTTTTTATATCAAAAACTGCTTACGCAGAGAATATGCTGTCGATCACATTCATTAAACCTTTGATTTCAGCTTGTTGGCCAAAATGTTAGAGATAAAATTGATGACAATAACAAATACCAGCAATACAACTGCTGTAGCAAACGCCTGATCTGTATGAAGACCTTCCTTTGATAAGTTATACATATGTACGGAAAGGGTTCTTACCGACGAGCCGAAGAAGCCTTTAATTCCGGCATTTACCTTAGGAACTGCTGCCACTGTACCTGCAGTAAAGATCAATGCGGCAGTCTCTCCCACGATACGCCCAATAGAAAGGATCACACCAGAAAGAATTCCCGGTACTGCCGATGGAAGCACCGCCCGGAATACCGTCCGAAGCTTTCCGGCTCCCAGTCCGAAGCTTCCTTCCCGGTAGCTTTTCGGCACTGCCAGAAGTGCTTCTTCGCTGGTTCTCATAATCGTCGGCAATACCATGATCGCCACCGTCAGCGCACCGGATATCAATGAATATCCCATATGAAGTGCTGTACAGAAAAACAACATTCCGAACAATCCATATACGATTGACGGAATACCTGACAACGTCTCTGCCGTCACCCGGACAAGTCCGACAATTTTATTTCCCTTCTTTGCATATTCCACCATATAGATCGCTGCAAAGATTCCAAGCGGTCCTGCCACCACAATTGCAAGGATCGTCAACAGCAAAGTGTTGATCAACGCCGGCAGCATAGACACATTGTCTGAATTATACGTCCAGGCAAACAGCTCCGGTGTCAGATGAGGCACTCCCTTTACCAGAATGTAAACAATCAGCGATCCCAGTGCCAATACCGTGATCACCGCCGACAGGATTGTCAGCAGCAGCACCACCAGAGAACCTGGATGATGGAGATATGTTTTTAATTTCACCTTCATTTTCCTACATTTCCTTTCTGTATTTACTCTCCACGGGGTTCGGAGAGTGATCTCCAAACCCATTATTTTCTCTCTATCTTATCGCAGCTCCTGCTTTGTTTGAGCTGAAATCTGACAAAAGAAAAAGCCATCGCTTTATTCACGATGACTTAATCTTAAATTTATGAAGTAAAATCTGCTATCCTGTTTACGTCAAATCTGTGTAAAATATCTGTGAAGTGGTTATTGTGCCCACTTGTATCATAGTAAGAATGATTTGATAGATTCCATCCTTTTTATGTGAAATGTTTGTTATTTCAAATCTTCCATTGTCATACAAGGGATTTTTTTCTTGCCTTAGCTGCTTATCATTGGTGAAAAATATATCACATCTGGATTCAATCGCTGATGATATTTGTAATGCATCCATTGCTTTAAATCCCTTATACTGTTATGGCAGAAGTAACAACCTGTATATCTTTTTCTATACATCTCGCAAAAAATCACTTTATAGCCTCTGAATATAAAGGACTGTTTTCAAGATAATATATAATAGGTGCTGTATCAACAAACACTCTTTTAAAATCTGTCATTTTCTCTCATCTCTTTTATATATTCATCTGCATTTCTGCCACGCTCTGTTGTTGGCATAACAAACTGGTCTAAATCAATTTTTTGTGCGTCTCTCTGATCTGCTTATCAAGCCATCAATACCACTCAAAATCTGAACAACATATGTCAGCTTATCTTCTGGTACTCTTTCCAATAATTCAATCGCTTCTCTTCTAGCTGCTGTCATAATCCATACCTCCAATATTTCAATTCATTGATAGTCAAAAGTCCCAACACCAAAAAACGCCTGATTCGGCCTTTGCCGATCAGACGTTTCTTGATCAGAGATTTTTGCAGCACTCTTTTGCCATATTCACTTTCTCTTGATATACATTTTTATGTAATGCTTCTCAAATCTATGATCTACTTTCTAGTCCTCACCCTTTTTACCTTGCTCCATTTTCCCTTGACTGCCCGATTATTGTTGGCACTGTTTCCATAAGCATATGCCCGAATACGGATATAATAGGTTCTGTTCTTCTTAAGACGAAGCGTTGTTTTCTTTCCATATACCATTCCTATCTTTGCCCCTGCAAAGTTTCTCTTTGTAGAATACTGGATAATATACCATTTAGCCCTTGCCGGCTTTTTCCAGGTAAGTTTCACTTTTCCATTTTTCATTGCAGAAGCTTTTTTTATTTTCACTTTACCCGGTTTTGCCGGTGCACTTATATCGTCATCATCATCTATGTTGACTCTGTATTCCGTTTTTGCCGCCTTGGCTGACGCAGACGGTAATAGAGTGGCACTTGTTTTCGTTTCATCTGATGCGGACGGCGTTGGAGAACCACTTGACTGTTCCGGTGCCGGTGTATCTGTTGCCGGCTGGTCCGTGCTTGCAGAAGGTGCACTGGACGTCGGCTTTACAGTTGCTGTTTGTCTCGGCGTTGCGCTTTCTGATGAAGATGGATCACTACTTTCTCCCTTATCATAAATCTCTACTTTTATAATTGTATCATCATTTCCAAACAACGCAAAATATCCACTGCTCAAATACTCTTCCTATCATATAACTTCTTC
>ERZ780030.841-NODE-841-length-11079-cov-2.575381_pt1 | contig 11079 bp, 8 predicted proteins | sample MGYA00511857_ERZ780030 | MGnify/ENA primary metagenome ERZ780030 (study PRJEB29588, sample SAMEA2162530) | human gut metagenome | biome: human gut; feature: human-associated habitat; material: faeces | place: Denmark | collected 2008/2010 ... | reverse complement strand
CTACAATATAACGAATATTTTCAATAATATTTTCTTTATTATTATCTATATTATTAGCTATAATAACAGAAGTAGCATGACGAATAATAGAATTTGCAAATGCTTTGAAAGAATCTTTAATAGCGTAATCTCGTTTTTCTTCAGCGTCATTAAGAATATCTCTTGTAATATAATCTAAAAACGAGTTTAATTTACGAAAACATTCAATAACTTCTTTATTAATCTTAACGGCATTAGATTCCTTTTTAGTATCAATTACCTTAATTATAATAAGATAAATAAGAACAATAATACCGGGAGTTATTCCTAAACGTAAACTTTCTAATAATTCTCCCATACTCTATAAGAAAACTATCGTTAAGCTATTTAATAGCAATAACGATAGTTTTTATTTTAAAAGTTTAATCTGCAAGTGCTTTACAAACAGTTTCAAAAGTAGTAATTTGTGTAGCACCAGTTGGAAATGCAACTTGTACAATTTGATTAACAACTTCATCTCTTGTCTTAACATCTCGAGGTTCAGCAAAAGACAAAGTGAAAATAGTAAATCCTTTATCGGCAGCATCTGAAACTTCAAGAGGATTAAGAGGATAATGAGGTCTCATTAATTCTCCAGCTTCTTGATATGTATATTCAAATCCAGCGTCAGCTGCGGCTTTATTTGCTAAATCAATAATATACTGAGCATCTCCATAGGCAGCTTCTCCTTTTTGAGTAGAAGTAGCAGCAAGACCAGTAAGTAAATCAGCAGGAACTACTTCATAATCCATACCCACAACTTGTCCATCAATAGTCAAAGTTGCTTCAGAAACAGTAGCTGTAACTTTAGAACCAGCAGTATTATTGTTAATAGCTTTAGCTAAAGCCTCTGCAAGCTCATTAGCAGTCTTATTTACATCTTTAACATAAACAGAAGCAGTCCATTTATTACGTTGATTAAATCCGACACCCTTTAGAGCAACAATCATTGAATATTCACCAATCGTAGTAGGAGCAGGAATAGTAAATACTTGCTTAAATACTTTACCAGCTTGATAAACTCCTTTTACATAAGAAAATTTATTTTTATGAATAGGAATTACAACATGACCTCCTTTATTAACAGAACGATTAACAATCAACATGCAATCTTTAGTAATCTCTGTACCAGTAGCAGTAGGATAAATAATCTTATCAGATTTTCTAAAATAAAAACCAATTGCCCCATCAACTACATCATTATTGCTCAAAGCAGCAACAGGATAAGCAACGTTTTTACCTAAAAGAAATTGTCGCATAATTCTATAACTATTTTAATAAATTAAGAAAATCGTTTAATTTTTTTGTTGAGACATTGTTGGACTAATAGAAGCAATATACTTTTTAACAGCTAACTGAACTATTTCCTCATGAAGATATTCTGGTAAATCACAATCAACACCTTCACTTTGACCTTCAACATTATATTTAACAATCTTAGGATTGTTAATATAGCAAATCTTTATTCTATCAATAACCTTTTTGTCATCACTCTCAGTCTGACCTGTCATAACTTTGATTACAGTAAGATAATTTTCAGCTACTTCTGTAAACATTGTTACAATAGGTTCATTAATTGTAGGTCGAGTACAATAATCAGTTAAGGCATCAGAAAGTCTATCAGGTTCTATTAGTCTACAATGTACATCTTTTTTGCCGTCTTTGTAATCAATATAAAAATCAGTATATAATAAAACATTATGGAAATCAACAATAAGCTCAAAAGGATTATCATTAAAATAATTACCTTCTGCAATATCAATATGATGAACTCTATAAAGAGTTCTCAAAGCATTAATTGGAGTAATAGAAGCAGCTTGTGGTAATATTCCAACTTGAAGTGAATTAGCAACATTTTTACTAATTATATTTCTAACAGTTTCATTAATTGCTGCATTCAGATATACGTCTATAGACTCTGGAAGAATACCTCTAACAAGTTGTAAACCCATTACTTGTCCAAACGTTCTAAACTTATTGTGCATTTCCTGTATAGTCATATCAAATAAGATTTAATTTATGATTATAAGCAGCTACTATAGAAGCATTTTTTGGATCTTTAAACCAAGCAATAGCTTCTCCAGTATTAGCACCTATTAATTCTCCATCAGTAGTAGTAATATTTTGACTATATTGAGAACGAACTAACTCTCCACGAGCAATAAGTTTTTCAATAACAGCCATAAGTTTAATATCCTTATTATATACTATTTTATTGAATTTAACAGGTTCATTAGAACTAAATTTATCCAAATCAATTTCCTTATCAAGTTGTGGTCTATTCAAATAAGTAAGAACAGGCAAAGAATTAAGAACGCAATATTGAACATAAACAGCTTCAAATAAAACACTATCAGCTATACAAGCAACATAATTAGATTTTGCTTTATTAACTTCAAGTCTATATTTGCGAAGTTTATCAGCTTCTTTCTTATCATCTTTAAAATAAAAACGTATAGAAGTATCAGAATTAATAATAGACATATCTTTTGCTACACTATGATACAACAAGCAGTGTCTATACATAAGATAATCTTCTACATTAATAGGATAACCAACTTTATGTTTTTGAGATTCAAGAAGATTAAGAGCATTAACTTTAGCTTTAATAGCTGCTTTAATTTCAACATCGCCTCTACGTGGAGCTTTTTGATAAGTTTCTTCGATAGCCTCTTCTTTAGCTTTAAATTTATAATAATCTTTCTTATGATAATAATAAAAACTAATATCAAATGTTTTTCCTAATTCATCAACAGGAATACGAATATTATTAAGATATTGTTTTACTCTTAACATAAAAGAAGGATCATTAGGAGAAAGACCGACAAGATTAGGAAAATATGCGTTGACTTCTTCTTGATTAGCTGAAATAACCTTAGACGAATTAAAACAACTTCCAATATAATCAATACGTTTAGGAAGTACTTTATCGTTTGCTTTACGATACAACGAAGTATTCTTAACAAGCATAATCGTTATAGAACGAACATCAGTATAAGGTTGATTTTCACTTAAATCTTCTCTGTCAGCACTTTTTTCTATATCAATCTTAGAAGTAGTGGGTTGTTGAACAGTATCAACTCCCTCTACAGGGGATTGAACAGAATCATTAACTGTCTGTTTATTTATTTCGGTATTTGGTTTATTAAATCCAAATGTCATACCACTGTCAGAACTATTTTGCATATGAATTAAATTTATAAGTTAAAATTACAGTTCACACTTAATAAGGAACATCTTGGTAGAATTATTAACTTGAAGACCAAGAGAAGACATAATTTCATATCTACTCATATCTATTTCAGTAGAAATATAATTACTATCAGGAACTCCCCAAGAAGCAGGAATATCACTCATACCTTTAAACACTTTAGCTTTATAGATTTGTCCTTTACGACGAACAATGCGAACATTACGTTCTCCATCATAAGAACTAAAATCAATAAAACATGCTTGGTGAGAAGTAATAGGAAGACCTGTACGAGGATGAATTTCACCATTCTGTTTAGCAGCTTCTGCAATAGTTCCTTTATCAAAGAAAGAACAATGTTTAACTGTAATAGTATGACCTTCAACAGTTTTATATTTACGGAAATATGCGCCATATTCAAGACCACCACTCATAGTACCAATTTCTTTATCTCCGAGAGGAGTCAAGAAACCATTCTGTTTAGCGTCCATTTTCATGGCATCATCAAAATCTTCAATAAAACCTTTACCGCCCATAAGAACAATATCCATTGTTCCACTATCGGTATCTCTATCGAGTACATCACCAACTATACGCTTAATCTTATTAAGAGTCAAAAACTCTCCATAAGTATCGTAATTAGATTCACGACAAATCTCAAGCATACCAGAAGTATGAGGAATAGGTTTACCATTATCACGATCTTTAAGAGTAATCTCTCCATTCATATTACGGTTATATTCGGCAAGCCAAAGACGTTCTTCATTCATAATACGCATATGAATATGAAATTGTCGCATCTCTTCATTAATCCAAAGACGATTAGTTGTTCCATTATTGTCTTTAAATTCATATTCAGTAACAGTATTTGCAAGATTACCAGCAATTTCTTTAGAATAACGATGGAACTCAAGTTGAGAAGTCATTTTACCCGGTCCCATAGAATTACTTCTATTACCTTTAGAATATGATTCAGAAACAGTAGGGGCAGCCAAACTCCAATATTTACCTACAGCAAGCAATTCATCAGAAATATAAGCATTGGGATCAGGATTAGTCAATTTAATAAGATAAGCATATCCATAAGGAGACTCGCCAAGATCTTTCTGAATACGAACTTGAGTACGACCATCAGGTCCAATCAAACCATATTGTTCAATAAACCAATGAGTACTGGTGTGAATTTCAATTTCAGCACCACCAAGACCAGCTTTTCCACCAGCAGGAATATCGCAATGAGTAATGAAATCAGTAAACTTCATACGACCCATAGTATTCCAAACCCATTGAACAGTATGAACATCAACAGTACCTGCTTGCCCTTGACCTTCTGTCATAAATGTCAAAGGAAAACGGTCATCGTCCATACCGTAGTTATAAGTAATAAATCCATTTATTTCAGCAGGTTTTTGTAGCTGAAGATAAGAGATACTATCTTCATTAGAATATCCTCTATCATCATACTTTCCCTGCGAAAGTACACGCATTTTGTAAAACATAACTAAATTCTTTTTAAAATACTATTAATAACTAAAATTAATATCTTTCTTTTGATTATTATTAGTAGGTTTAGTTACTCTATAAGAAGTAGACTTTTCTTTAGCTTTAAAACGAAGTTTATTTACAGTAGCTTTATTAATAGCCATATCTACAAGATTAGAATAATTTCCACCAACAAATTTAAGATAAGCACGAAGAATTTCATCATCTCTACGACTTTCAGGAGTTTCTTGTAACAAATCTTTTACATAAGCAGATTGTCCATTTTCGTCAACTCTATAAATATAATTAAAAAAGTCTTCTGGAGAAGCAGATATTTTCTCACCATTACGACTAATAATAATAATATTTTCTGGAATTTGATAACCAGCAATATTACGATTCTTAATTACATCATGTACACCGTTCCAATATTTTTCAGTATCAGCAATCCGTTTATCTTCAATTTCTTTAGCTTGCTTTTCCATTTCTTCTTTATAAGCTCTATCAGATTCTTGCAAACCTTCAAGTTCTTCTTTTGCAATAGCAGCTAAAGTACCATTAGATTTAAGATAAGCAATATAGTTATCTACATTACCTTTTCTTCCTTGTTCACTCCAAGCAGTTCTAATAATATATTCTTGTTGCGCTTCATTAGCATCATCAATTGTAATTCCACTTCTATCAGGAACTTCTCCAAATCCTTCAAGAGAATTACCATTAGCAATATAATAATTTAGTACATCATTTAAAATAGGATAACGTTGATATAATGTGTTGATAGCAGTTTCATAATGCTCTTCTTTAGCAGCTTCTATAACTGCGTTCATATAAGATTTAATTCCATCTACTGTATTTTCAAATTCAACAGGTTTATCGTTTTCATCTGTAACAGTAATTCCTATAGCATCTTGAATACTTTGAATATTTAATTCTTCAGTATTGTTGTCAACTTTATCAAGTCCTTCAAGAAAAGACTTAACATCTTTAGCTTCTTTAAATATATTTCCAGAAGCATCTACAAGATTACCTTTATCATCTACAGTATAAGAATTATTTCCAATTTCTACAACATCTCCTTGCGATAATTCGGAATCATCATTGTCGGTACTTTTATCATTACCATCATTATTTCCTTTATCATTACCTTTGTCATCATTGTTATTGTTTCCTTTGTCATCATTATTGTTACTATTATCTCCATTATTAATATCATCAAGATTAGTAGTATCATCGTCTGGAGCTACAGTTTGATTAGTAATATTAGTAACATTATTCTTTGTGTTATTCACATTGCCAGCACCGTTATTATTATCGGTTTGCATTTGGCCATCACCAAAACTAAAATCCATAATCGTTATTATTTTGTTATAGTTTACTATCACGAATATAAGCACAAACTATATCACAAACAATATTTATTTCAAAAACATAAACAGTATAATCGTCAACAACTATAATATTATCTATACTGTTTATGTTATATAAGCTGTTTTTGAAGCTATTTTTAGCTTGATTTTTATTTACGTTGAACATTTGATAACGTTGAAAAAGAAAGTCTAAATTACAGCTAAAAATAGCTATTTATGAATATAATTTGCCCTATTCCAACATATCGCTTTTGATACATCAAAATAGGGCAACAATATAACTAACTATATCAATAACTTACTTTTTACTCTTAGATTTACCTTTAAAATCATATCTGTTTTTATTCTCTTTAGCAATCTTATATTTAGTATCAATATCGTGCATTTTAACTTGTCTATCTCGTTCTTTATTAACCATATCTAATAAAGTCTTTTGTCTATCTAAAGCTACTTTATCTTGTTCAACTCTTGAACGAGCTTCATTAAGTCTATCAATACCAGCTTCTTTGTTAGCATCACTTACTTCAGCATTATAGCTTATCATATTAGCATCAGCACGAATTAGTTCAATTTGTTGATCAATATAACCTTCAAGTTCTTTAGTTTTTCTATCTTCTTCTCCTTTAGCTGCAATCTTTTTAAGTTCAAATTCTTGACGCATTTGTTCAGTTTGTTGTTCCATTTGTTTAAGTTGTTGTTCATGAGCATCTTTTTCTTCTTGAAACTTTTTAATAAGTTTACTAATAGCAGCAACATTATCTCCAGTAATAGCAGCAATAGCCATCATACTATCACCATTTTGAGAAGCATTAAATGCAAATTGTTTAAGTTGATTAAGTTTTTCTTGTTCTTTAGTAGAATTTTTAGCTTTAATAACATAATCAGCATATATATGCTTATCTACATCAAGACTAATATACTTTAATTTACCGTCTACTGAATCTCTATATGCAGTATTAAGACCGTCAATCCATGCAAGTTTAGAATAATCCATATCTCGATTATAATCATAACCACGAAGATTATCCATCATAAATTCTATAATAACACTACCCATACTACCTCTAATAATAGCTTCTTCGGTAGACGCTTTTCCAGCATAATTACCAATTTCACCATAACGTTGAGGAGTCATATCAACTTGCATATTAGCAGTTTGTTGAATTTCATTAAGTAAAGAACTTAATTGAGCAATATAATCTCCAAAAGAAGCAGTAAGCATACGAACTTGCTGTGCTCTAAGCATTCCTTGATCATTTTCATCATCAATATACAAAATACCATCAGCAACCATTCTATAAATAGTTTCTTCAGGATATTTACCTAATAAAGATTTAGCTATCATAAGAATATTAAGTTTGTTTTTAGCAATAACCATTTCTCTATGATAAGCTACAATATTATAAAATACTTGAAAAGGAGTAACTATATCTACAATACTAAACTTTCCAAAACCCGGAAGAACTTCATTAATGCCGTTATAAGGTAATTTTCCATTACGATTATAAGCTATAGCTCTCGCTCCATAAGGATAAATAGCATCATGTCTTCCACCAATACGAACACTTTCATAAACTTGTGGTTCATACACATATTCTAATGAAATATCCCCCGTAGAGACATCAAGTACATAATCATCATTCTCAACTCTATTATCTATTAAACCAGCTTCATTAACAAACGTTACAATAGCTCGTCTAACTTCACCTCTCCAAACTACATGCCAAACATCATATAAATCCATATTATAGTCTCTTTGCATATTAGGAGAACGTCTAAATAATTCTCTATCAGCTATACTATATTTTTGGCAAACATCTGGAAAATAACTTTCATAAGTGGAAAAAACTAAATCTTTAGTATTAGCTGGAGAATGTTTAGCATAATAAGTATTAAGAAAATCTCGTTGTTTATCGTCAAGATAATCATCAAATTCATCAATAATTTGTTGATAAGACATTTTACGTCTACAAGCAAACATATCGTCATTTTCTCTAAAAGGACTATCTGTGTTAATAGGATAAGCATCTCTTGGAGAAATATTTCGTTTAACTAATTTTGTACCAACAACATCAGCATAAGTATAACACTCACCAAAACTTACAAAATCAAAATATGCTCTTGCATAAAATATTTCATCATCAGTAATATCCCGAATTACATTAAGAATCTCTTGACCTTGTGCAGATATATCATCTACATAATTTTCATTAAATTCTTTTGTAAAAGCTTCAACATCAATAGAATCTTGAGGATTAAATTGTTGAGGATCATTACCACCGTTAATCCATTCTTGATAACTTTGTTGAATACGAGCAGCAATACGTTGTTGAACAAGTAAAGATAATTCTTGCCTAAGTTTACGATTACGAGCAAGCATTACTTCTGGATTATTAGCTCCTACAATAAAATCATGAGGGTTCTTAATATATTCACTAACATATCTTCTTATAATACCTTTCATTAAATCATAATTACGCATAGTAGCAGGAAAACGTTTAAATTTCTCTTGAGTAGCATTATAAGGATTTAATATCTTTTTATAAAATTCATCAGGAATATTACCATTAAGAATAGCATATTTTATTTCTATTTCTGAATTATCGCCTCTATTAGCAATACCTTGAGCTATAATCCAATCACAACAATTAGCTGCCCAAGCAGCATCTTTTTTATCACTCGGAATGTGTTGTAAAGGAAAATCAAATTCTTGTACGTTACTTCTCATATAATTATACTATTAATTAAAACCACGGTCTTGATAATATATTACTATCATAATCATCAATATTTTCACTATTAAGTTGCTTTCGATTACTAAGTTCATCTTGCGCTTTAAGATTCATAGCTTTCCATTCAATTCCTCTAAGAAGCATAGAAGAAACACGGTCATAATTACCTTTAACACTCCATTTCTTTAATTCAAGAATAGTTTGATAATCATATATTCTATGAAAATTTCTTAAAGTATTTCCAAATTCATCTTTACCAATTTCTGCATAAAGAAATTCTTTAGTAAGACGAATACAATCTAACTTATGTTGTTCACCAGAAATATTATAACCATAAGTAGTATTAATTTTTCCTTTAAAAGTAGGATCAAAAACTTCTAATGGTTCACAAGATAAATATTTTAAAGCATTCCATTTACGAAAATTAGAAACAGTTTCACCTCGGTTTACTTCGACATTAGTTGTTCCAATACAATTATAATATTTAGCTAAAAGATAACAAATTCTATCAGCTTCTTCAAGAGTATCAGGACGACCATAATAAGTACAAACAAGTTTTTGTTTAAAACCATTAAGATAATGAGGATTTTGCCAAACCATAATACTATTGTGAGAATGTTTCATAGTAACCTCATCTTTATTTTTATTAACACCTACAGGGTCATAATTAATACTATATAAACCAACAGGTATTTCTTTTATTACTGCTCCATCAGCTCTTTTAGTTTCAACATATTCTGGAGTAAACCAACGTCTAACACAACCATGAGGATCCTCATGTCCTCGTCTTGGAACGCCTACAATATAATCGTAAGTTTTCTTATTTTCAGAATGTAATTTAGCATTACTTTTAAATATAACTTTACCTTTTTCGTCAATTTCAAGATTACCGTCTACATAAAAATGTAAATCAGTATCTATTCTAAGTCTATCTTCCCAAGCAGTTAATTCTTCTGAACTAAATATATTTTCAGAAGCACTACTGAACGATTCAGCGGGAAAATTAGCATATTGACCAAGATAATTAATATAATCAGAATATTTCTTTACACTATTTTTCTTTTCAATTCTTTCTCGACGAGATATTTCAAGACCAACAAGTATATTACTATTACCGTCTTTATCTATACCTTTAACACCGTCTATTTCTCCCTGCAAACCCCAACAATATGCTTTAAAGAAACCACAAGTTTCATTACGACAATCTTTATCCCAAACATTTTCAAAAGGCATAAAATTAAAACCTTTAACATTATAAAAATTTTGTTCAAACATTTGCATATTACCAGAAGTAGCAGTTCCCCAAGCACATAACATACCTGTAGTATAAGCACCCGTTCTCATTGCAGGTTCAGTAACATTCATAAAATCATCAAAATTTTCCATTGTAGAAACTTCCTCTACTTTAACTTTAATAGCATCTTTACCAATAGCACAATCTGGATTATTAGCAGCGCTTACGCTAATAAGCGCAGAACGCCAAGATTTATCAGCTTCAACGCCATTTGGAAGTTTATAACCTAAACGAAAATCAGACTTAACAGTACTAAGTATTCCACGAACAAAAGGAGTATTTTCTTCATAAAACTTTAAATCATTAACAGCAAAATCTGTAAGACCACCTGTTTGAGTAAGATATTTTTTATCAACAGCAACATGAATAACTACTTTACGAGATTCGCAATTAACAGTATTAGCACTATCTGCGGCCATGATATAAGAAAATCCACCACGACGAGTTTTATCAATCAATAAATGAAAACCATTTTTTTCAGCAAATTCAAGTATATTAAAAATCCACCATTGACTATCAATAAATAAAGGTCTTGCATATTTCTTTTTAGCAGTTGATTTCATACCGTTAACAACAGTAGATTCATCAAGCTGTTCAATTCTACAATAATTAAGAAAATTATAATAACTACCAGTAATATGAATATTCTTAATTTCACCATTAGCTAATTTAAGACAAGGAGCATCAAAACCATATTTACGTCTATATTGCTCTCTACGTCTAAATTGTCTATGCGGAATAGAATCTTCTTTATAAGCTGTATATCTTCTATTATTATCAAAATAAATTCCTACTTCTTGAAGTAATTCTGTATTAACAAATTTAGCAATAGGATCAATATTCATTAAAAACCCACCGCTATCGCCAACAAGAAAATAATCATAAGGATCATAAAAGCCACATTCTGAAGCCTTTTTATATTTCTTTTCTTTGTCAATTTCATTAATATAGTCCAAAAAAGGATAACTTTCCATAATAAACTATTTTATTAAAATA
>ERZ780030.834-NODE-834-length-11140-cov-3.028146_pt1 | contig 11140 bp, 14 predicted proteins | sample MGYA00511857_ERZ780030 | MGnify/ENA primary metagenome ERZ780030 (study PRJEB29588, sample SAMEA2162530) | human gut metagenome | biome: human gut; feature: human-associated habitat; material: faeces | place: Denmark | collected 2008/2010 ... | reverse complement strand
GATGTATTATCAGAAATCTGGGCATGCTGTGCCGGAATTGCCAGGGAAGAATGTGCGTATGAACTGTTGAGGTCGAGCCAGAGTAACTTCATTTTATATAGGGTTGGGTTTACAAAAACAGTTGCAAAGATAATGAATGTATTCCTATCTGCCTCTTTTCTGCCTGCCCAATCCTTTGCTTTGCCAGTTTACGGTATGCTTTTTTAGCCTGCTTTAAGTCCGACAACGGATATTCTGACGCATTCGCTGGGAACTAATGTTAGTAATTCATCCAGGAACTCACGACTGCACTCCAACAAGGTTTCCTGCATCATTTCTTCTTTAGAAGTAGCGAAGAAGTGAAACAGGTTATCAGAATCAGGAAGTTTCTTTACTGAATAGACTATATCCGTTGATTTCTCATTGTATGCTTGCGCCAAATCATCAGCTCTTGCCCAGAATTGAGTTGCTTTGTCACCACCGATTTCTACGACTGCAATTAATTTTTCGTTTGTTTCCATAATCATTTATTTTTTAGTTATACATGTTGTCATACTAATATCAGGAGTATATTGGTTAATACTCTGTAATAATATCCGCAAATCGAGTGCCAGCAAACAGAAAATAAGCGTAGGATTATCTACTTTCAACTTTTTTAAACTAAAAGACTGTTTGTTGTACACCTGATAATTCCGAATATTTAGATAACAATTGAGCCTTTTTTATGGTTTTGGACATTTACTTTTTTTACAGAAACATGGGCATACAGGTGCCTGAATTTATACTAACTTTGCAGTGCTTTTAACGAGTTAATAATAAAATCATTTTTAAGATGAGAACACTTCAAGAAGAATTAAAGTGTATGCGCGAAGGGCTTCATTACGATGCTCATACTCCTGAAATGTATGCCTATCGGGCTGAAGTAAAAAAGAAGCTGCATCAGTTGAATGTGACTGAATATCATACCTCTAAAATGCCGGAGGTTACCCGTTCACTTTTCCCGAATTCCGCTCCGGATTTTTTTGTAGAACCACCCTTTTATTGCGATTATGGGGATGGTATATATGCAGCTGAAGGAGTTTTTATCAATTTCGGTGCTGTTATTTTGGATGGTGCTAAAGTTACTATTGGCCGGAAAACGCTGATTGCTCCGGGAGTACATATTTATACGGCGCAACATCCGCTTGATGCTGACGAAAGGGATGCCTATGAGAATTGTCTGCCGGTAACCATTGGTGAACGTTGCTGGATTGGCGGTCATGCGACAATTTGTCCGGGAGTGACTATTGGCGACCGTTGTGTAATCGGTGCGGGTTCAGTGGTTACGCATGATATTCCGGCAGACTCGTTGGCTGTGGGAAATCCTGCTAAAGTGATACGTAAATTGAATTAGAAGTAATCCTGTTATTGGGGGTGTTGTTTGAAATATCTGAAAAGCAAATCCATCAATTCTCTCTTTTTGACGGGTTTTGTCATGAAATGATTGCATCCTGCGGCTAATGCATTCTCTCTGTCGGAGTCGAAAGCATTAGCGGTAAGAGCGATAATAGGGGTAGTTTGGTTAAATTCCCTGATGAGGGAAGTTGCTTCCAGTCCATTCATTACCGGCATCCGCATATCCATAAAGACGATGTCAAAGGTTTGGGCTTTGATTTTCTCGATAGCTTCTACTCCGGTTATGGCGCGGGTTAGTTGATTGTCTTTAAGAAGTTTCTTGATTAACAGGTAATTGCTGTCATTATCTTCCGCTATCAGAATATTCAGATCTTTAATCTTTACTGAGGAATCTGCTGAAAGGTGTTCTGTACTTTTGTTATTTAAGTCCTCGTCTGCAACCTCTGATTTTTCGACATATTCGACATCGGTATATCCGATGTACCAGAACTCAGAACCTACATTGGCTTTGGACTTAAAGCCTACTTCTCCGCCTGTAGCATCGGCAATAGCTTTACAGATAGAAAGTCCTAAGCCGGTTCCTTGGGCAAAAGTATCTAATTTCTCGAAACGGCTGAAGATACGGGTCTTTTTCTCCTCCGGTATTCCGATGCCACTATCCTTTACATAGATTCTTACCTGTCCGGGCATACATTCGTATCCCATCACAATTTCACCTTGTGGTGTATACTTAATGGCATTCGTAGCAAAGTTCGTGAATATCTGCATAAAGCGATATTTGTCGAAATTCGCCACACATTTGGTATATGGATTGATGAGTTTGAGGGTAACTTTTGGGTTTTTAATCCGTTGCTGGAAGGACCGGTATAATTCATCGCAAAGCTGGCACAAATTCAGTTTCTGACGATTGATATCAATGGAGCCGACTTCAATTTTTGACAGATCGAGAATGTCTCCGATTAATTTCAGGAGTATCTCACTGTTGGTTTCAATCAGTTGTTTATATTCAAATTTTTCTTCCGTATCATCTGTTTCGGTCAGCAATTCAGAGAATCCTACAATTGCATTGAGTGGAGTACGGATTTCATGACTCATGTTAGCGAGGAATGTAGATTTCAATTTGTCTGCTTCTTCTGCTTTGTTTTTGGCTGTAATCAAATTTTGCTGATATATAATGTCTTCGGTAATATCCCGTTGAATAAATGTGATGACCACTACATTGCCTGCTTCATCTTCTACTGCACTGTAGGTAAAGCTGGAGTAACTATAATCTGTTGCATTGTTTTCCAGAACTCTTAATATAATTCTGTTTTCCGGGAGCTTCTGTTTATGAGCAACTGCTTCCAGCAATGCCATGAATTTATGTCTGTCATCAGGATGAATACTTTCGTATATGGATTGCAACGATTTTTTCTCAATATTCTCGACATGGACATCGAATTTGCAAAACAGACCTTCTTTTATATTGTAGTTCCATGAGGATAGCTTCCCAGCATTCAAAGCTAATGATAATTCCTTTTGTGTTGCTTTTATCTTCTTGTAACTTTCAATGATTTCCCGCTCTTGTGCTTTCTTTACGGTGATGTCTTCACAGGCTAATAAATAGCCTTGACGATTTCCTTCGGGATCGCGCATGATAGTTACTTTGGTAACAAAGTATTTTTTGATTCCTTTGATGGGTGTTTCGTAGAAGTTTTCACAAAGATCGAAATCATAATCGGTTTCAAAAGAGACGTTCAACCCCTGCTTTAGGAGAGTTTTATCTTCTGCCGTGATGTTAGGGTCATCGAAGATATTAATATTATAAATATCCTTCATGGTTACACCGAACATTTTTAGTGTGGTGCCATTGGCGTATTTCAGATATCCATCTTTGTCATATACGCCGAGCCCTAAAGGTATGTATTCAGGAATGAGCGACAGAAGTTCATTTTCCATGTTTATTATTGCACCTATGATGTTTTATAACGTGGTGCAAATGTATGCAAATTCCCGGAATTTTATGATTATCGTGGTTAATATTTGTTGGAAGCTGGTCGGAATAGTAAACTTTAACATAGAGGATAGGAAGGTGTTATAAACAAAAAATCCTGCAAGTCATAAACTTACAGGATCTTTTGGGGTGACTGATGGGACTCGAACCCACGACATTCAGAACCACAATCTAAGAGTAATTTTCTTTTATATTGTTGATATATAATGTTTTAATATTGTCTGTGTGGCTTGTTGGGTAAACAATGGGTAAACAATTTATAAATTCATCACGTTATTGGTTTTGTCCCTTCGCTGATTTTAGGAGTTGGGTTATAATTCGCCTCTGCTCTTTCTTTCTCATCTTCATCTTTGAGATACTTGTTTCTTAATTGAATGCTTTCCCTATTCTTTTTCCAATGACAGCCCCTTTCTGGAATTGGCAATTCTTGGAATCTACAATCATTACACCCTTTAATCCAGAAACTCCCTCTTTCTTCGCTTCATTAAGAAATTGTGAAGCAAGGAAATCATATCCACTTTCTGATGTGGCGTCAATCGCTATAATAAGAAAACCATTATCCGTAACTGTTGCCTTTACACATGTAAATCCAGTAATCGTTTCAATATACTTATCTGCACCTGTGACTTGGTTTTCAGATTTTGAACTCTCTTTACTCTTGATTTGGTTATTTACTGATGACGTAATTTCTTGGGAAAATTTTAGCGTATGCGCAGTTTTATCTATTGGGGCATTTGCGAATGTTAGCCCACAAAAAAATGAGTCATTATTAAAATAGATGGCTAAATTATCCTTTGCCCAACATGTGTATTTTTTGTGTAAATGTTCCTTATCTCCTATTACGCAACTACTTGAAATCAAATCACCAAATTCCAGTTTTAAGTCTTTTAGCAAACTTTCATCTCTTGATTCTGGCAAAGAAACCATGCTATTTCTAAATATAAATGAGACATTATGTATTTTTCCATTCACAGGGAGGGCTGGAAGAATCAATGCTTTGTAATATCCAGTTGGGAATTTGAATGTATAATAATAGAAATCGTCCTTTTTACGAACGTTTGTAGAATCAGAATTGAAACTTAATTTTTCGAGATAGTCGTTTATTTCATCTTTTGTCATGCCGAATTTTATACCACATGGGATTGTTTCGATAATTTCTTCAGCTTGTTCTGCGTCTCTAAATAATGTGTAACACTTGGCTATATTTTCTTCTTGTTTTGCTCTGCTGTTGCATCCTGTGAATACTATCGTAGCCATCATTAAAAATAAAATCTTTTTCATTGCGTCTAATTATTGGGAATATTTTCTTTAATAATAGATAGAATTTTCTCTGATTCTTCTGTGCAATGCCTAGACCACAGATGGAGAAAAGCGCCTTTTACTACTGTTTCAGATATAAAACCAATACTTTTTCCTATTTGTGAGAATAGTAGATGGTGATCGCGGCAGGTTAGTCCAATTTGCTTAATCTTTTGCTCGACAGAATTACTATCTTCAAATTTTTTCTGTAGTAATAAACTTAGCTCACCTATTTTTGTATCGTTGGGGTTGCTAATAAGTTCTAATACCTTGTCATATATGTATTTTTCGGGACATTGTCCTGGCAATCGATACACTTTATTTTCGGAAGATACTTCTTGTCTTGAATCTCCATCAATTATACATATTGATTTGAATCTAATAGAAGGATCATTGTTATGGTATTTGTTAATCGCAACTGCTGTTCCATCTCCTGCCATAGCATGAATTTCTATAGAATTTTCTATTATATTTATATCATCTGAGAGTATTGTTTCAATCCACATTCTTGCAAATTCGTCTTCAACAAAAATGGCTAGTGAAGCTTCAACTTGCCCTGTTATAGTCCTAAGTGATTTTACGTTTAATTTTCCTTGAAACAATGTATTATTGATAGCTGCCCATATTGCTTTGGGTGGAAGTGGTAAAAGGGCGTCATTGCTATGTGTGGTGAAGATTACTTGTGATTTTTTTCTTTTAGAGAATTCTATTAAATACTCGACCATTCTTTGGGTTGCAATAGGATGTAGTCCATTTTCTATTTCTTCTATTAGGATGAGAGAGTTTTCTTCTAAAGACTCCATTTTCATTATTATTCTAATGATACTAGATTCACCAGCTCCAAAATGAAACTCGGAATATGAGATTCCGCTATCTGTGCTGCCTTTTAGTAGAGTAACTTTTCCATCTGTTCCTACTTTTATTTGAGAATATTCCCTGATTTCTTTTCCAAGGACCTTTGACGCTGATGATATTACCATTTCATCAAAAAAATCTTCTTGTGAAGCCCTAAATCTAAATACCGTAGAAGCGCATTTCCTTAATTCTGCTCGTTCTGTAGCTGGTACTGTTCTTGATACACCAAAAACCGATACATCTCTGCTCATATTGTCTCTATACCATTTTAGACTTTTGAATCTACAGGATTTATTTACGGAATCTCTTGGACTTATATCTCTATCAATTAATTCATATAATATTTTCCAATTTTGCATGCTATTATCTAGAGAACCGCTTTTGGTGAAAAAACGCCCGGGTTTTTCCGATATATATGCACATGCGGCGGCTCCAAGTACAGTTGTTTTACCTCCTCCATTAGGACCAATTAGCGCTGTTACAGGAAAATCAAATTTAATAGTTTCGTTCTGAAATCCTCTAATTGGATTAAGAGTTAGCTTGACTAGATATTTCCGATAGTTTTTATTTGATACTTTCTCAAATAATTCATTTATTACACTATCCCTAATTTCACTTTGGTATTCCATAATATTATAATTTAATGATAAACTTATTGCTTTCGCTTTACTATTCTGCCCGCTCGAAGGATTTTCGGCGGAAATAATTTTCAGAAATACTATTAAGGGCTATAGATTCCATGTGTATTGGCTGAATTTCATATTATTTAAAGTATCTTTTGGCTAATAATTCTTATTGCTTGCCATATCCCACGTATTTCACTTCTGGCTATATCCACTTGTCCATGTATGGGGTTATCTGCCTTTATGGTAAGGGTATTACTACCGAATAAGCTATTTTTAAGTATGCGTTTTACGGATAGCGTTTTCCCATAAACAATAACAATAACTCCACTTGCATTTTCCCACATTCCTTCATCTATTTTTTTGGTGAGAATTTTGGCATGGTCTGGAATGGTAGGTTCCATACTATTCCCCCGAACTTGGAACACCATATATGTACCATCATTCAAGTTCTCTCCGTTTTCGGGCATTACACCATAAGTATCTATATCATACTCCATATCGTACAAGCTTTCAATAAATGAAGCTGATGCATCATTAGAGACGTATGGTACTTTTATTAAGTTTTCTCCGATGTATGGAGCTACATATTTAGCCTCGTTTCTATTATCGGATATTTCACCTTCTCCAGTAAGAAGCCATGCGGGATTAATTTCACTATAGCATTCCAAATATTTATCAAGCATCTTTCTGCTTGGTTGTTGAATTCCCTTTTTTATCTTAGTAAGAGTTGCTTCATTATTTATTATACCATTCTGTTTTAATTTATATCCCGTTACCTGAATATAATCCATCGAGCTAAGAAATCTTTTAGTAAGACTACTCAAAACTATTTCATCATTATTTGGCATACTTTATAAATTAGTTAGTATATTTGCATCGGAATCAAGTTGCGGATGATACCGACTAAATTGTTTAACTGTTCCCTTTCGGGACTATATAGGCGACTTAACTTCAAACCGCAACTTTGGAGTTGGTCGCTTTACTTTATTACTATGAGTATAATACCTCCTTGCCTTATTAAAGCAATCCGCAGGAATACCAGTAGAATCTATAGAGATTCCTTGCAGATAAAAGACCCTTTTGAAGAATCAAACAGGCTCATTGACAATGCAAAAAAATCATACTTCGAGATGATGGAGGAAAAGGAGCGCACTATCAGAGAAAGTGCCAATCCTTCCGAACCTAATCTGTAGTTTCCTTTTGAATGTATCGTCAAACAGTTTATCCCCATATTGCACTTCAAGCCCTTTCAACTGATTAATAATATAATCTATATCATCTTTATTCTTAGTCTTTTCAGTGGTATCAAGCATCATATAGATTGATTGCCTTATATCATCTATATTGTTTAATTCAACAGCCATGTGGAGCAATCTCATTTCTATATACATCATACTCTTTGCTGTATGAATTACATGATGGTCACTTATATCCTGCAATTTACCTTCTATTTCTTTTTTAAGGTCATTTTTTAACCCAAAAATGTTATACCCTACCATGATAGCTAATGCGCCTACTATGAAAGACAGAAAAGTAATCATGGAATCAAACAACGTCCATGTTGTAGGTTCGTATTTGCATAGCCATAATAGTATTGAGATAACACTCAACCCAAGTGCCATCCATGCTACCCAATCCCTGTGTCCGCTTTCTTTCTTCATATTATAATAAGGTATAAACTGCTCTAATAGTTAAACTATGTTTATACTAACCATTTTATCAAGTATTTATTTGTACTTGATAAAATAGTTAGTATATTTGCATCATCAAACATTCAATGATACAAAGAAACGAAGAAAGTTTGAGTAACGCAATAGTATAAACATATTAAATCACACGGTTATGAGCACGAATTTTAAAAATCAAATGAAAGAGGTCATGTCACTTGCATGGTCTTTCGTGAAGAGAAACGGTTTTTCAATGAGTGAAGCACTGAAAGTTGCTTGGGCAAATTTGAAACTGAAAGCTCAAATGAAAAGTAAGATTGTGAAGTTCTACTTTCAAAAAGTAGATGGTTCTGCGAGAGAGGCATATGGTACTCTTTGTGAGAAATTGATGCCTGCTGTTACTGGTACAGATAAGAGGGCAAAGAATGACACCGTTCAAACTTATTTCGATACTGAACGCCAAGAATTCAGATGCTACAAAAAAGCTAACCTTTTAAAAATCGCTTGATATGAGACAGTATAGAGTATGTGACAGCATAGATGCTTATGAGTTTGAAAAGTCTTTAGATAAGGCTTGTACTGAGCTTGATAGAATAGACGGTATGTCAGAGGTAGAGGCTTGCGCATACTGTAATACTGAAACCAAAGAAGAAGCGTTGCAAGGCATTCAAGAAGAGATTGATTATATAGAATTTCAACTTGATAGAATGGCGGTATGATAGAAATGATGATAACATTGGCAAGCCTGTATGTTGGGTATAGGCTGTTCAGAAAGTCGGGTGAGAAGTTCTTCTACAAAGATTAATCACACGATTATATCACGCACGACAGCCCGTGCAGACGTAGAGAATATTCTACACGGGCACTATTGATTAGTTCTTTGACATTGTGGAACACTGCTATATCTTCTTCTCCACCCACGATATAGCTGAAATAATGCAAGATATAAAGGGCTTGTATGTCAGCATGTGACATTGATACATGACAGTTAGCTTTTGACTGGAATAAAAGATGAGTTAACTTACGACTCAGCAAATGTAAGGGCGCTACTTTGGGCGCGAAAACAATGGATAAGTAAAACCACAGCAAAACCGTCCATTAAGCAGTAAGCATACGGGTTGGGCGTCCGTACTGGTATTGATATAAAAGCCCGTCAGTTCTCGATTACTGGTACAACTGTCTAAAAGGTTGGCGGGCACAAACTAGTATTTATTATTATGGAAGTAAATGAGTACCTTAAGTTCTTGGAAGATACAGTAAAAGAACTTTCACTTGAATTGAAAGCTACTACTGATTGTTTGGCGGCTTTGTCTATTAGACGTACAAGAGAAATGGATAGTTTAATGCTGCGTATTGATGACGCAGTTCACCAAAGTAAATGCACGCTTGCCAAAGTAGAGGAGAAGTTGCCATGAAGGTGGTTATGTTTGTCTTATCACTACTGGTATTTATATGTTCAGTGGTGATGTTCTACGGAGCTGTTATCAAAGAAAGTCCTATGTATTACACTGGTGTTATTGTGATGGCTTTAATATGTGGGCTATCTTTTATTTTGACTCGGATAAGTTATAGAGAAATGCGTGATTAATTCAAATTTAATTAAATATGAAACAAACATTGGAAGAAGTAGCGTATGACTACGCTACGGAAAAGACTAAATTCAGAAGAGAAGTATTAAAAGAAGTGGATGCTGATAATTACGTTTCCCGTCATGCTGACTGTATGGAGGATTTTCAGTGTGGATATAACTATTGTATGGAGCGATCCCCATGGCATGAAGTCAGCGAGGAGCCGAAGAAAGGTGAGCATATATGTGTGCAAGTTGGTAGCGAGAACTTAACATCATGGTATGCTCCATCTAATATCAAAAAAGCTTTTGAAGACCATAATGTTATCAGATGGGCGTATGTTTCTGATTTAATCAAACCAACCCCCAATTAGTAAACTCTTAACAAATTGTGATGAACTAAAAGATATAATTCAAAAGTATTTGTCGTGTTTTATTTTGTGTTTGTACTAGGTGTACCGTCTGTGAAGATAGTGCACCTTTCTTATTTCGGATAAGTGGCGGAATTGGTAGACGCACTCAATACCAGAGCGAGTTCAGTGAAAATCTGTATGCAAGTAATGTTGGACGCATCATGAAAGCAGACATCTCATCCCGGTTCGAGCCCGGGCTTGTCCACGAATCATTAATTTAAAATTAAATCTTATGGCAAAAGAATCAGAAGAAAGAAAAAAAGTCAAAGAGAAGCTGATAAAGAAAAACGATAAGCTACCTTTTTCTTTATCTCTTTATGTGAAAGTGTCCCGTATGGTTCAAGATTTGAATCGTTTGGCGAGAGCCAATCGGCTTGTAGAACCGGAAGATGTACTTTATTCTATCCAACAAGAAGGAGCTCCTAAAGGGAAGTTCTATGTAGTAAGGAACTATTAATCATTAACTCACACGATTATGGATAGAGTATTTACAGAGCTCACACCCGAATGCGAGATTACAGCACGAATGTACGCACAAGGGTATGAGAAGAAAGAAATTGCAAATCTTAAATGCAGGGCTGTTTCAACGGTAAACAACCAATTGCAGAAGGCATTTGATGTTTTGCAGGTGAGGAATGGTCGGGAATTGGCAACCATGCTTTATGAACGGATAGCCGGTGTGAAATTCACAATGGATTTTTCACCTATCATTCGTACATCCGTTGCCTGTGGCTTATTATGTGTCTTTTCTTTGTCGCTTTACCACGAACAGAGCGATATGAGAAGGGCACGAAGGACAAAAATTGAAACATTTGAAAGAGCAAGGAGGATAGAATGAATATAGAAGAACTTCAATCTATAATGATTGACAGTTATCAGGTTGGATATATGGAGGCTGTCAAGGCTTATGAGCCATCGCAAGATTTTATCCGGTTGAGTGAGGTGAAAAAATGGCTAAAGATGATGAAGATTGACCTTAAACGGTTTAATGTTCTCGTACATAAGGAAATTATCAAGCCTGTTCGCAAAGGGGATAGTAGGAACTCCCCTCTTTACTATTCCAAAAAAGAAATCAAGCAAGCCCTTTCAATGGCGAATGTTAGCGGACTTCTAGCGAAAGAAACAATTAAATTAACCCTTTAAAAATTACGATTATGAGTCTTATCAAAAAATCAAATGAATTAGTAATCCCTACCACTGTAAAGATGATGATTTACGGCCAAGCTGGTATGGGAAAGAGTACGGTGGCATTGAGTGCCCCGAAACCGTTGTTGCTGGACTTTGATAATGGTGTTAAGCGTATGAACATGGCGCATCTGGAAAACATAGACACAGTACAAGTCAGT
>ERZ780030.830-NODE-830-length-11166-cov-3.643866_pt1 | contig 11166 bp, 9 predicted proteins | sample MGYA00511857_ERZ780030 | MGnify/ENA primary metagenome ERZ780030 (study PRJEB29588, sample SAMEA2162530) | human gut metagenome | biome: human gut; feature: human-associated habitat; material: faeces | place: Denmark | collected 2008/2010 ... | reverse complement strand
AAGCTGCTGATAAAGGAAAAGACACTTACAAATGTAGGTGTCTTTTTTCATATGCCGGGGCTTCCTATCCGTACGGGTTACCCGGGATAGGCGGAGAACATCTTTTGAAGGAGCGAAGGGACGCGAAAATAAAAATTGACTCACAAACTCATGTATGTTAATTTGATATTAAATAAATAATATAAAATCATAAAAGAACTGACAATAAAATCATGAGAGGATTTACATACAGATATATGAAAAAGGAAGGGGTGGTTTTACTTGTCTGTTTGTGGGGATGGGAGTTCTATAGTATTTTATTTAAGCATTTAAAGGAAAGAGGAGTTTGTATGAAACAGGGAATGAAAAGTATTTTAGTTGCTGCTGTTGTGTTGTCTATTTCCAGAGGAAGCTATGCTGCTGAGTATCCTCATTATTATGAGTTGCCTGGGGTGGTTATAACAGCGACTCGCACGAAGAATACAATAGAAAAGGTACCTGCATCAATGCAGGTGATTACTGAAGCGGATATCCGGAGAAGTGGTGCTCACAGTATGCGGAATTTACTTACAGATTTTGCAAATATTTTTCAAAAAAGCAAAGTTCGTGGTGGCGGTCATGATATTATTATTCGCGGTATGAGTACGGATAAATCTCTTATTATGATTAATGGACGGCGTGTGGCTAATGAAGCGGATGCGAGCGGTCTTGGAAATGCTATGGCACTAGATCGTATCAATTTAAGTAATGTGGAAAGGGTAGAAATTGTCCGTGGTCCCTCAAGTGCTCTTTATGGCTCGGAAGCGATGGGAGGCGTGATAAATATTATTACAAGGCCAAGTATGAAAATATCTCTTGTTACTGGATTGGAACAGACTTCAAATGATACGAGCCATTGGTGGCATGCGGATACAGGAAGAATCGGAAAGTTTTCTTCTACTTTTGATATGCGGTTTAATAAAATCCGCAGAGATATGGAACCGGAAGCAACGGAGTCCAATTCTTATGGAACGGCACAGACATATAACGCATCTTTAAATTATTATTTTAATAATAATAATTATATTAATGTGTGGGTTGATTATTATAGTCAGAATTTAGAAAGCGACAGCGGAAATCCGATGTTAAGGGAATTCCCTGTATATATGGGAATGAAGAAACTTTCCGGACAAGCGATGATTTCTGGTGATGGGATGAAAAGGTATAAACAGCAGAATTATGGAATCAGCTGGAACGGGAAAACAGATCGGAATGATTGGCAATTGCGCGCATATATGAGCAAGTTTGATTGGGATAGCAAAAGAAATCAAAAAGTAATCAAGGCAATTCCTGGTGCTGATAGGTTGTCTAAAATGGCTTATGGAGCTGTTTTAAAAAAACAGTATAATACATATGATTTTAATTATAATTTTCATAATATATGGGCTATAGATGGGAGAAACACGATTTCTTTGAATGAGCACCATCGTTTGACTTTTGGTTCGGAATATGTTCGCGAGAATATATCTGGTACCGATTTAGGGGTTAATGGAGATGGTATCAGTGAGTTGACTGAAAATGGAATAACGAAGAATCGTTCCAGAAAATCTTTTTCTACATATGCCGGCTATATCCAAAATGAAATGGAATATGGGAAATGGTTTATTGTTCCTGCAATTCGCTATGATCATCACAGTATTTATGGCAGTCATGCATCTCCGAAATTAGGGGTGACTTACAGCGCAAATGAAAATTTTCGTGTGAAAGCCAATTATGGCAAAGGGTTTAAGGCGCCCACGGTATTCCAGCTTTTCTATGATTTGGACAGAATGATGGGAACGACATGGGTGCATCTTACTGGTAATTCAAATTTGAAGCCAGAAGAGTCTACCAGTTGGGATTTGGGGATTGAAGCAAAGTTTGGAAAAGGGTATGGTTCAATTACATACTTTGACAGTGATGTGAATAATCTGATTAATAGCCGATTTGTAAAAATAGAAAATAATGGACATCGCCTGTATCGTTATGAAAATGTGAATACTGCCCGTATCAAAGGTGTGGAAAGCACGTTGGGATATAAATTTAATGATGTATTGGAATTTAAAGTGACCTCTACATGGTTGAATGCCAAAGATACGACAAAGCATATTGATTTGACACAGAGGGCAAAATTATCTCAAGTGTACCAGTTTATTTATGATGACCATAAAGATAAGGGATGGAGTGCGATGCTTTGGAATCAGTTTGATTATAAATTTGTAACAGATGCAAATGGTGATGGTATGCCTGATGATAAAAAGAGTTATAGTTTGACCAGTTTTGTGCTTACAAGGAAAATTAACAAAGATACTCGCATTTATGGCACGGTACAAAATGTTTTTGGAAAGAAAGACACAAACTGTGACTTGGATGGACGTTTTTGGTCGATAGGATGGGAGCATACTTTTTGATGAAAAGAAATTTTCTATTTAGCTTTTTTATAGTGGCTGAGGTTATTTTATCCAGTGGCTGTGGAACCCAGCAGGAAATTCCCAAAACTACGGCTTTTTATCAAGTAGTTGACAGCGCGGGGCGTACAGTGGAATTGGAAAAGAAGCCAGAACGGGTAGTGCTTTTGGCGACTGCTTTTCCGGAAATTCTTCTTGCTGTAGATGGTGATTTTGAAGCATGGGCTAATAATCCGAGTATAAAAGAACCTGCATGGGCAAGGGGAAAAAAGACAGTGGGATATGTGTACGATATCAACATAGAATCTGTTGTTGCAATGAACCCGGATCTTGTGGTTGGGCTGGTCGGACTCCATAATAAATTGGAAGCTGTCTTCAAGACCAATAACATACCTTTTCTGCTTTTGTCTCTTTCGCGTTATGAAGATGTGGAAAATGCGATACAAGTACTTGCAGATAGTACAGGACATCATGAGAAAGGGATAAAAGTGGTTACTGCGATTCGAGAACGTATGGCGATAACGGAAAAGAAAATGCCTGATAAAGGACTTACCTGTGCAATTCTTCATGGAACGGCGCGATCGTTAACATTTGAGGGGGAAGAGACAATTGCAGGAGAGACTGCAAAACGTCTCCATATTAGTAATGTTTTTGCTGGTATGTTTATAGATGGTACTAATATGGTGCCTTTTAACTTAGAGGCATTGGTAGAAAAGAACCCAGATATCATTTTTCTAACAACAATGATGCTGCCGGGAAAAGAGGAAGAAGCTTTTAAAGTTTTTTTTGAACAGCCTGCCTGGGCAGGTTTAGAAGCGGTGCAAACGGGAAGGGTATATTTTCTGCCACAGAATTTATTTTTGTCCAGTCCTGGAATTCATTATCCGGAAGCATTGGAAATAATGGCAAATCTTGCATATGAGGGGGATTTGGAATGAACCATTTTGAAGAATATATTGCTGAATGGTATGATACGATTCCTGAAGGAGGTGGTACTGCAGCAAGTCCATGGAAGATCGAATGGAACGATGTTCCCTATAAAGAGCGGGATACAAGACCTTTGTCCCGGTTAAAGGTACTGGGAGCAATGAAGGAAGTTTTATTTAATGGTACACCTACGCAAAGGGCAGCAGTTTACATCCATATTCCTTTTTGTCGTTTATCATGTACCTATTGTTCTTTTTTCAAAAAGAAGGGAGATAATAAGGCACAGCATGAATATGTGGAGCTTTTACTGAAAGAACTGGAATCACTGTCCGATAAGCCTTATGTTAAAAAATCAAAAATATCTGCCGTCTTTTTTGGTGGTGGTACACCGGGCATCCTTTCAGCAGGAGATATGGCGGATATACTTTGCGCTATAAAGAAAACGTTCCTTTTGGCAGAGGATGCGGAAGTCACCATGGAATCAAGTTTGTCGGATATGACAGAAGAAAAGATGGACGTGGCCATAGCTGGTGGGGTAACCCGTTTCAGCTTTGGCATACAGTCATTTAACAGCCAGGTAAGAAATACAGTTGGTCGGCCTTATTCACGAGAAGAGGTGCTGAAACAGCTTTCCATTTACTCAAAGAAAAAAGCAGATATCATTATTGATCTAATTTATGGTTTGCCCTATGAAACAGAAGAAACGATGCGTCAGGATATTCGGGATGCCGCTGCTTGCGGCATTGCTGGATTAGATTTATACAAGCTTCAGCTTCTTCCTGATTCTCCTTTGGGGAAATCTTTTGCAGCAGCAGGAAAGTGTTTGATAGAATCGGAAGTACAGGTCTTCTTTCAGGTAGCGGAAGAAGAATTGAATGCGATCGGGGCAGAGAATATTTCCTGTTCTCATTGGCGGATGAAACAATCCGAAAGAAATTTGTACAATACAATTGCTTCTGGCAGTGATGATCTTTTTGCGATTGGAATGGCCTGCGGCGGACGAATCGGAGGGGTCAGTTTTATGAAACCTATTCCTGATGCTATGTATCATTCTGTGGTTAAGATGGGAATGTATTGCCCTATGGCAGCAGAAAAAGAAGGGAAATACCATGCTTTCTTTTCCGCACTTCAATCAGCAGGAAACCGGGGAATTATTGATTTATCTGCTTTAGAAGAAATGTTTGGATTGCCTGTTGCAAAATTATTGATGCCGCTTTTCCAAACTTGGGAAGTTTGGGGGCTTTTGGAACTGATAGAAAATCAATGGAGAATGACATCACCCGGAAGATATTGGTATCGTACAATGACACGTCTTATACTCCGTGCAGCGGATTACATGTGTTTTGGATTACCAGAAAATACCAAGAAAGCAGATTGGCACGGCATGATTAATATGAAGTAGGAGGGAATATGAAGTTTTTAATTGTATATTCCAGTAAAACAGGGAATACAAAAAAGGTGGCAGAGGCTTTGACACGGGTTGCACCAATAGGAAGCGAAATTCATTCCATAGAAGAGGCGGGAGATGCTGATGGATTTGATGTGATTTTTGCAGGGTACTGGTTAGATAGGGGCGGTGTTGATGAAAAGATGAAGAAATATCTGCGTACATTGCATAAAAAGAAGATTGTCCTTTTTGAAACAATGGGGCAGACTCTGAATCGGAGCATGCTATTATAGGATTTGCCAATGCAGCCATGGTTTTGCCTGAAGGAAATACAGTAATTGGTGTTTTTGCTTTACAAGGTGAAATCAATCCTGCATTGTTGGAAACAATGAGAACCATGGGGATAACTACTCCCCATTGTGGGCCAGAAATGGAAAAATGCGCGGCTCAAGCGGTGGGGCATCCGAATAAGGTGGATTTGGAAAAGGCGGAAACCTATATGAAATCTTTTTCAGAAAAATGTCAAAGGTATTTTGTCTAATAATAGCCAATGAAATAGTACTAAACAAAACTGTTTTCCTGACATCCTTGCAGGAGAACAGTTTTTTGTTAAAATTAAAGAATAAATTTAAAAATAAGTTTGTGCGTGTATGTTTGATACGCAAGGAGACGCTATGAAATTCTTTGCAGTTTTTTTAGTGGTAATTGCCGGAACCATGTGGGCGGGAAGCGGGCTTGCGGCCCAGCATTTTCTTGCACATAATGATCATACCGCTATGGACCTGACTGTTTTCCGTATGATTTCTACGGCACTTATTATTTTCGTGATTGCTTTTATGCGGGGAACCTTGGGGCGGTCTATGCGGATACTTAAGGAATATCCTACATTATGGATCAAACTTATTTTTTACGGTCTGGGGCTCATGCTTATGCAGCATACTTATTTTGCGGGAATTGGTGCGGGAAACGCGGCTGTGGCTACAGTGATTCAGTATATATGCCCAGCACTTGTTATCTGCTGGGTGGCTCTGCGAAGAAAAAAGGTACCGGGGATGTGTGACATGTTTGCTGTAGTGCTGGCGGTAGGAGGTGTATTTCTTCTGGCGACAGGGGGAGATCCCCGGACATTGTCTGTTCCTGCGGAATGTATCTATTACAGTATTTTGTCCGCCGTATTTTATGCTTTTTGTTCCATTTATCCAAAGCAATTGATGATGACACTGGATAATTCATTTCTTCTTATGTTCGGCATGCTTTTCGGCGGTATAATGGGGTATATGGCTGATCCTGTTACTGATTTAGGCACGTTCTTTCATGATGATGTACTTTTTGATATGTTTATGATTATTATTTGCGGTACGGTTATCGCCTTCATTTGCTATAATGTCGGACTTGCATGGTTGACTGAAGAGCAGACATCCGTGTCCCCGACCGTGGAACCGGCCGTTTCTGTCATCGCATCCTATTTCCTTTTTGGAACGACGTTCGGTTTGTTTGAAGGAACAGGGATCATTATGGTTTTACTTGCTATTCTTATGCCGGTCATGAGAAAATGGCATGGAAATTAGTTTTCCCCGCTTTGAGGTTCTGCTATAATGTGTACTGAATGAAATACGAATAATTGTCGATAAATAACCATGCAGGAGAGACTATGGATACGAACCATATCAGGAATTTTTCTATTATTGCCCACATTGATCACGGCAAGTCTACACTGGCGGACCGTCTTATTGAGATGACGGGAACCGTGCAGAAGCGCGATATGGAAGCGCAGATACTGGATACAATGGAACTGGAACGGGAAAGAGGTATCACGATTAAAGAGCAGTCTGCCCGTTTAATGTACAAATATAAAAATGGAGAAATGTATGAGCTGAATCTCATTGATACTCCGGGGCATGTAGACTTTAACTATGAAGTGTCTCGAAGCCTTTCTGCCTGTGAGGGAGCCATTCTTATCATTGATGCGACACAGGGCGTACAGGCGCAGACTTTGGCCAATGTATATCTGGCGCTTGATAATAATTTGGAAATTATCCCGGTTGTTAATAAAATTGATTTACCCAGCGCCGATGTGGAACGGGTAAAGAAAGAAGTGGAAAATGTTATCGGGCTGGATATGTCAGAAGCGGTTCCAGTAAGTGCTAAAACCGGTCTTAATGTAGAGAATGTGCTGGAGCGGATTGTGGAATTAGTTCCGCCGCCGGAAGATCGTTCCGATAAACCGCTCCGCTGTCTGATTTTTGATTCCATCTTCGACCCTTACAAAGGTGCTATTGCTTATGTCCGTATTATGGATGGGGAGATCCGGCCAGGTATGGAGATAAAGATGATGTCTTCAGGGAAAGTGTATACGGTTACAGAAGTAGGATACTTTACGCCTCTTCCCAAAGTTACTGCTGCTTTGACCTGTGGATCTGTGGGATATGTAGCAGCGAGCATAAAAAATGTAGGAGACTGTGCAGTAGGTGACACAATTACATCCGCTGGAAATGGTGCCAAAGAACCTCTTCCCGGATACCGTAAGGCGCTGCCTATGGTTTTCTGCGGCCTCTATCCTATTGAAAGTAAAGATTATGATCAGCTGAAGATGGCATTGGAAAAGTTGCAGCTCAATGATGCAGCGCTTGAATATGTGCCGGAGACGTCACAGGCACTTGGTTTCGGATTTCGTTGCGGTTTCCTCGGGCTGCTCCATATGGATGTTATCCAGGAACGTCTGGAACGGGAATATAATTTGAAATTGATTACAACGGCACCGTCGGTTATCTATCATGTATTCAAGACAGACGGGGAGATGATAGCCGTGGATAATCCGGCGGAATTGCCGCCTATGACAAAAATTGAGCATATAGAAGAACCGATTGCCAAGGTAGAAATACTTGTGCCTTCTGACATGGTGGGTAATGTAATGGAATTGGTGCAAAATCGTCGTGGTGAATTTCAGACGATGACTTATCTGGATGAAACACGTGTGGATTTATCTTATAAAATTCCGTTGGCGGAAATTATTTTTGATTTCTTTGATAAGTTGAAGTCGGCAACGAAGGGGTACGCTTCTTTGGACTACCAGATTTCCGGTTACCAAAAAACAGATGCCGTTAAACTGGATATTCTACTGAACGGGGATCTTATTGACGCGTTGTCTATTATTGTCCACAAAAGCAATGCAGCATCCCGTGGTAGAGTATTGGCGCTCCGCTTGAAAGACATTATTCCGCGCCAGCAGTTTGAGGTGCCGATCCAGGCAGCGGTAGGAAGTAAGATTATTGCAAGAGAAACGATTAAAGCTTATAAAAAAGATGTCCTCGCCAAATGCTATGGCGGTGACGTAAGCCGGAAGAAAAAGCTTCTGGAAAAACAGAAGGCGGGGAAAAAGCGTATGAAACAGGTGGGAAGCGTAGAAATTCCCCAGGAAGCCTTCATGGCGGTATTAAAAGATGACTGATTCCAAAACGCTTGGCCTTTACTTACATATTCCATTCTGCCGAAGCCGCTGTCATTATTGCGGCTTTTATTCTGTAGGCAGTAAATTGACAGACAGTTTCCTTGATGCATTGGCGCAGGAAATGGAAAATAAAAGCAAACTTTTTGAGGATAAACTTTGTGATACGGTTTATTTAGGCGGAGGGACACCCTCCGTGTTGTCCGGAAATCAATTAAAAAGCATTATAGAAGCATTGCACCGATATTTTCATATCTATGAGAATGCAGAAATTACGATGGAAATGAATCCTTGCGATATGACGGAATCATATTTAAAAAATGCTTTGGTACAGGGGGTCAATCGTATTTCTGTGGGGGTACAGACTAATCGTGATGAACTTCTTGTAAAAATTGGGCGCCGCCATACGGCTGCTGAGGCGGAGAAAGCTGTCAATCGGGCATTCAAACTCGGTTTTAGAAATATCAGTATTGATTTGATGTGCGAACTTCCCAGGCAGACAGTGGATGATTTTGAAAAGACATTAAAGTATGCTGTTCACTTGCCGGTTACTCATATGTCGGTATATAGTTTGATTTTGGAGGAAGGAACGAGATTTTCCCAAATGGCGTCGCGCGGTATTCTGGCGCGTCCGTCAGAAAATGACAGTTGGGCAATGTATCAGGCGATGTGTCGGATACTTCCTCATTACGGATTTGAGCGGTATGAAATTTCCAGTTTTGCGCGGACAGGGTTTCAATCTGCCCATAACAGGAAGTATTGGAAATTAGAAGACTATTTAGGGTTGGGGCCCTCTGCCTGTTCCCGCATTGGGCATGAACGGTGGGAAAATATTTCTAACTTAAGGCTGTATGAAGAGCGGTTGGCGGCAGACGAGCCTGTAGAAGAAAAAATTTCTCTTTCCCCAAAAGAAGAAATGGAAGAATTTGCATTTCTTGGACTTCGTATGAAAGAAGGCATCAATAGCAGGAAATTTTATCAGCGGTATGGGAAAGAAATAATGGAAGTTTATGGCAGTGTGGTGAAAAAGCTGGTGAAAGAAAAGATGATTTTCCTGAATAATGGGAACATTCAAATGACCTATAAAGGGGCGGCACTTGGAAATTATGTGTTTGAACAATTTCTTTTGGATTGAATCTGTTGGCAGGGAAGTATCCCTATCAGTTTTATTTTGTGAATGTTTTTACTTTTTACAGTTATTGCATTAAAATAAAAAGAACTTACTAAAAAGGAGGGAGCCACATGCCGGTATCATACATGGAAATTGATTTAAGAGCGTTTCGTCACAATCTGCGGGTTATCCGCAGCCATTTAAAAAACGTACCGGCGCTTGCTGTAATCAAAGCAAATGCTTATGGACATGGGGCGGTAGAGTGCCTGCGTGCAGCTTTAGAGGAAGGCTGCGTCGGTGCTGCGGTAGCCCGAGTGGAAGAAGGCCGTGTCGTTAGGGCATCCGGTTTTGATTGTCCGGTTTATGTCCTTGGGCTGCCGCTTCCGGAAGAAATGTCCGTGGGTGTTAATGAAGAACTTATTCTTCCTGTTGATGATACGACTAATTTGGAGGCGTTGGAGATAGCCGCGTCCACTTTAAAAAAAATGGTGGAAGTGATGCTTCCTATTGATACGGGAATGAATCGAATCGGTACACATGCAAAAGATTTATCTGCCTTTCTGGAAAAATTAAAAAGATATCCCCACCTGCATATTCATGGGTTGTTTACCCACTTGGCAACAGCTGATGCAAAAAATAAGAGTAAAACGTATAAACAACTGGCAGAATTTGAAGAGGCCCTTTCCGCTATGCCGTCATTGGAGAATTTGGTTATTTCCGCAGCAAGCAGCGCAGGGGTCGTGGATATTCCTGAAAGCTGGTACAATCTGGTGCGCCCGGGGATTATCCAGTACGGGCCTTCTCCCTCAAATACAATGCTGAATTATCTGGATTTAAAGTATATGATGACTGTAGTAAGCCATATTACCCATGTGCAGGTGGTGCATAAGGGAGAAACCGTAGGGTATGGTGCTACATATACAGCAGGAAAGGATATGAGAATCGCTACGATTCCTATCGGATATGCAGACGGATATCCCCGTGCACTTTCTAATAAAGGAGCAGTTCTTATTGGAGAGAAACGCTGTCCTATCGTGGGGCGTATCTGTATGGATCAGCTTATGGCGGCTGTTGATGATACCGTAATGCCTGGTGATGAAGTCGTTCTTATCGGAAAACAGGGGGATGAAGAAATTAAAGTGGATGAGCTGGCAGAACTGGCCGGTACAATTCATTATGAAATTCTTTGTGGGCTAAGACGGATTCCACGGATATTTATTGATGAAAAATGATTATAAATACTGATTGATGAAATAAAAAAGAAGGCGCATTATTAATTTACGACCTTCTTTATGTGCTATATGCCGACATTTAGCGTTTTGTGCAACTTTATGATTATAACGAGAATGTTTTAATATAAATGGAGCGCCTAGAGGGATTCGAACCCTCGCACCTGGTTCCGGAGACCAGTGCTCTATCCCCTGAGCTATAGGCGCCTGACGAAAGACATTATAGCATATTCGCTGAGTTTGCTCAATTGCGTGGCGCTAAAATTGAATGGATCGGAAAATATTTCTTTTGATGCTGCCGCAAGAACTTATTTGGAGGGGGAATATCGGAAGAATTGATGAGTGCTTATAAACGGGAATTAGCTCATGTTTATAGGATGGCAAGTGCTAAAAGGATGCTGTTTATAAAGCGTAAAGGCACTCATTAAAAAATGGTGCTGAATGAGTGCAGCCGTGATATGCGCGGAGATATTGGTGAACTGAAAAAGAAGTATGGAATCTACTATTGATGATTATTTTACAATTTCGGATAATGCCGGAATACTTGAAGAAAAGCGTTTGACAGGATATAATCGTGATGATATAATGTTTTTCGTTGACGGATCATTAGCTCAGTTGGTAGAGCACCTGACTCTTAATCAGGGTGTCCAGGGTTCGAACCC
>ERZ780030.829-NODE-829-length-11171-cov-5.161659_pt1 | contig 11171 bp, 9 predicted proteins | sample MGYA00511857_ERZ780030 | MGnify/ENA primary metagenome ERZ780030 (study PRJEB29588, sample SAMEA2162530) | human gut metagenome | biome: human gut; feature: human-associated habitat; material: faeces | place: Denmark | collected 2008/2010 ... | reverse complement strand
TTACGTCCGTCGGTCGTGCGTCCATCGTTTCCGGTCGTCTGCGCATTGTTCTGGGTCTTGTTCCACACTGCCTGGAAACCGGTTCCGGCATTCTGTTTCGCTGCTGTGACCATATCCCGGATCTGTACATTGCCGTCGTTGCCCACACCTTTAATCGTTGTGCCTGCCATGTTCTTTTCTCCCTCCTTTCCCAGGTCCTCTGGCTGCCGGATGGCAGTCTTAACCCTGTAATGATACTACAAATCTTTTATCGGATCTTTCCGCTTTTTTCTTAAGACTCAGGGTCCATAATTTTCGTGATCTTTGCTGCCACTTCAGAATTCATGGCACCCAGGATCTTACCCCTGTCCTCCGCGCTCATCACTTTCAGAATACGGGCCGCCAGATCCAGATTATTAGTCATCTGCTCAAAAATAGCCGCTGCCTGCTTCGGTTTCATTGCAGAATAGGCTGCCGCATAATCCTGTATCTCCTGACTCTCTTCCAACTGCGTCACTACCTGCTTATAAATATATTCGGCAGTAGCGGGATCCATGGATTCATAATATTTTTTATATTCTTCCGCACCCGGTCCCTTATCGGAATAGACTACCTCATCATAGAATTCTTTCTGAATCCGCTGGAATTCCACCTGCTGATTCTCGAATTCCTTAAGTCTCAGCACCTCAGCTTTCAGCTGATCCAGTTCTTCCTCCTTTGCTGCAGATGCCGTCTGCGCCTGCTCCAACTGCAGCTCCAGACTCTTGATCTGATCCACCGCATCCTCTAGACTGGTATAGCCACCGTAGGCACTGCCATCCGTAGTCTCTGTTATGGAGTTAGCCGGGAGAATTTTGTTCAGCACAGGCACATCCTTGAGAATGGGAGTCACCACAGAGCTTCCGAATCCCCCGATATCCAGCTTGATGATCGCGCAGATTACAGCCATCCAGAGTACCACGATCAGTATGGTCGCTCCGAAGGTCAGAAGGCTGTTGCCTTCGCTCCCGTCATCCAGAGCATCTTCCTGTTTTGCGATTTCTTTTGCCCGGCGCTTTGCTTCCTTGCGCTGTGCCTGCTGTTCTTTCTTCAGTTTTTTCTTTTCTTCCGCCAGCTGTTTTCTCTCGTTATCCGTTGTCTGCTCTTCCGGAGTCTTTTCTCTTGCCATTTATGTCCTCCCGTTGTCTCAATCCGCCTGCCGGCTTTTTTTGTCCGTAAGTATAACTGGTCAGTTCATCGATTGCTTTACTTTCCGCATGATTTTCTTCCTGCAGAAAAGCCTCGAATGCTTTTTCTCTGAGGGTTTCATGCATTTTTCTCTCTTTCATGGCTTCTGCCATTCGTTCTCTGGCAGCCTCCACATTTTCTTTTGCTTTATCCACCCGGATGCACTGCGCAGCCACCAGACTGTCCATTTTCAAAAGCGCTTCCTTGTTCTCTTCAATGGCCCGCAGATCCAGTTTCCCCTGCAACAGACCACCGGATTCTTCTTCGTATTCCCGTTTTCGCGCCTTCAGGCGTTCCAAATGTTCGATTTCCACATTCAATGCAGTCTGTGCCATACCAAATTCCTGTTTGGCCTGTGTTTCCATTTTTTCTTTGATATTCAGGATGTTCTGCAGGGAATATCTGAACTTTGCCATTTATCTCACTCCTGATTTGCGAACAGGTCTTCCAACATCTGTACCGTCTCTTCAAAGGTAAATTTCTCCTCCGTGCCCTGACACAGGAAGCTGTTCACATCATCGATCTTCGAGATGGCATAGTCAATGTTCGGGTTACTGCCCTTTTTATAAGCGCCGATATTGATCAGATCTTCTGCTTCATTATAGGTAGCCAGTACATTTTTGAGTTTGTTGGCCGCCTGCTTATGCTCTTTGGCTGCGATCTGGCTCATACATCTGGAAATACTCTGTAAAATATCGATAGCAGGGTAATGATTTTTGTGTCCCAGCTTTCTGTCCAGCATAATATGACCGTCCAAAATACTTCTCGCCGTATCCGTGATGGGTTCGTTGAAATCGTCGCCATCTACCAGGACGGTATACAATCCCGTAATGGATCCCACCGCAGCTCTGCCCGCCCGCTCCAACAGTTTAGGCATTTCCGAGTACACGCTGGGGGGATAACCTCTGGTCACCGGAGGTTCTCCGCTGGCCAGTCCGATCTCTCGCTGTGCCATGGAAAAACGGGTCAATGAGTCCATCATCAGCAGGACATCCTTTCCCCGGTCTCTGAAATATTCCGCAATAGCAGTGGCCGTCTTGGCAGCCTTGTTCCGCTCCAATGCCGGTCTGTCGGAAGTCGCCACGACTACTACCGATCTGCGCATACCTTCCTCACCTAAGTCTCTCTCTATGAATTCCCGGACCTCTCTGCCGCGCTCACCGATCAGCGCAATGACATTAATATCTGCCTTGGTATTTCTGGCAAACATACCCATCAACGTAGACTTTCCGACACCAGAACCGGCGAAGATACCGATTCTCTGCCCCTTACCAACCGTGATCATACCGTCCACTGCCTTTACCCCCAGGGGTAATACCTGGTCGATAATCGCTCTGGACATAGGGTCCGCCTCTACCGGATATGCCACGCCTGTAATCGTGTCTCCATCAATGGGGATTCCCAGTCCATTTACCGTCTTGCCCAAAAGCTTCTCACTTACCGTAACTGTCAGGGGATCTCCCGTATTTTCCACCACACAGCCGAGACCGATGCCATCTACCGAATCATAGGGCATAAGAAGAGTCTTCTTATCACGAAATCCCACAACCTCAGCCATAATGGGTTTTGCCCCTTCCGTTTCCGGCAGGATCCTGCACAGATCCCCCAGCTTGGAATCCGGACCGGCCGACTCAATCGTCAGACCTACCACATTTACCACTTTTCCCAGTTTCCGGTAAAAGGTCTTATCTGCTAATTTATTATATTTTTCAAAATCTATGTTCTTAATGACCATTTATCAGCCTTCGTAGGATAATAATTTTAATTTCTGACGCAGTTCGGACAGCTGTGTTCCCAGTCCGCAGTCAAAAATACCGCCCTCTGTCTCGATCAGGCACTCGCCCTTTCCGAGGGGAATGGCTTTCACGATCTCCACGGTTGCATTCGGCGCAGCCGCACCTGCAGAGATCTGCTTTTTCTGCATACTGACATAAGGGTAATCTTCTTTGGACACATGAATCAGAAAGCTTCTGTTATCCTCTGATTTCCGCATGGTAGTGGAGATCAGATAACACAGAACCTCCCGGTAGGAATGCAGGTCTACATGAAAAATATGTTCATAAATTCCGGTGATCGTGTCCACAAATTCAGGTTCCAGCTCGTCCAGCCGCTTCTGGTATTCTGCTTCCAGTCCCGCCGTTTTCTTCTGATATTCTGCTTCTCGTGCAGCCTCTGTGCGATCCGCTTCCGCCTGTGCTTCCTGTTGTCCCTGTCTTCTGGCCGCTTCCTGTATGTCTGCCCGCTCTGCTTCCGCCTGTGATCTGGCATCCTGCAAAATACTTTCTGCCTGTGCCCTGGCATCTTCTACGATCTTCTGTGCTTCCGCCTCCGCATCTTCCTTAAGCTTCTGAATATCTTCTCCTGCTTTGATCACATTGCCGGAAGGAGTGAATTCTGTTTTCTCTTCCTCCGGATCTGTCACCGGTGCTTCCACTTTGTCCGCTGCCAGGCCGGACACAAACCCCGTATTACTTTCCTTCTGCATTTTGGCAGACAGCTCCCTGATACGTTTTGCTACCAGTTCATTGGTATCTATCACTCTTGCATCGTCTTCCGAAAGCTTTGTAAATCCCTTTTTTAAAAGATTACTAGACAACGATCTCGTCACCTCCGCCTCTGGAAATGATGATCTCACCGGAATCCTCCAGCTTACGGATAATATTGACAATCTTCTGCTGTGCTTCTTCTACATCCTTCATACGTACAGGACCCATAAATTCCATATCTTCCTTGATCATAACCACCAAACGCTTGGACAGATTGTTGAAGATCGCATTCTGTACCTGCTCGTTGGCACCCTTCAGTGCCACTGCCAGATCATTATTGTCCACGTCACGCAGCACACGCTGAATTGCTTTGTCGTCCAGTAAAAGGATATCCTCGAACACAAACATTTTTTTGCGGATCTCGTCTGCCAGTTCCGGTTCTTCGATCTCCAAAGTCTCCATAATGTGTTTCTCGGTACCACGGTCTACCGTATTCAGAATATCTACCACTGCATCGACACCACCGATAATGGTGTAGTCCTGGTTCACCAGACTTGCCAGCTTGGATTCCAATACCTTTTCCACTTCTTTGATAACATCGGGACTGGTACGGTCCATGACAGCAATACGTCTTGCCACTTCTGCCTGACTGTCGGGAGGCAGTGCAGATATGATCAATGCTGCCTGACTGGGAGACAGATAGGACAAAATCAGCGCGATGGTCTGCGGATGCTCATCCTGGATGAAGTTGATCAGCTGGCTGGCATCTGTCTTACGCACAAATTCGAAAGGCTTCACCTGCAGGGATGCAGTCAGTTTTCCGATAACATCCATCGCCTTGTCGGAACCCAATGCCTTTTCCAGCAGTTCTTTTGCATAGTTGATACCGCCCTCGGCAATATACTGCTGTGCCAGACACACCTCGTAGAATTCATTGATCACTTCTTCTTTTACCTGAGGTGTGACACTCCTGGTATTAGCAATCTCCAGTGTCAGTTCTTCAATTTCTTCTTCTTTTAGATGTTTAAAAATCCCGGCGGATCTCTCCGGTCCCAATGCGATCAGAAGAATTGCCGCTTTCTGCAATCCCGATATTCCGCCTTCTGCTTTTGTTCTTGCCATGTTTACTCCGTTTCCTAGTTCCAGTCTTCGTTCAGCCAGTTACGCAACAGCGCCGCTGCCGACTCCGGATTCTCATCTACGAATTTCTCAATCATTTTACGTGTCTCGGACTTAGATTCCACATCAATATCTTCCAGTTCTGTCTCAGGAGTGGACTGCAGCATATTCTCCACAGATACCTCCTCTTCCTGCTGTACTGTCTGTCTGGTACGCATACTGCGCAATACTACAAATACAAGTAATCCCAGGATCAGGACCAGCATAACCACACTGAGCACATTTTGCCAGCTGACCGGTGTGCTCTCCTTGTCATAAAAAATCGGACTTTCATAGGCAATGATCGTAATATTGCTCTCACTGATCCCCGTAGCATTGGCTACCAGACTGTACATATCGGAATCCACATCCAGTTTGGTATCCGCACTGTTCTGGGTTTTGTATTCGTCCCAGGTAGTACCGTCCAAAAGTCCCTGTCTCTTGACATCCTCATAATGGATCTCTTTATAGGTAATTGCAGCAATGGATATGGAGGAATTGGTATAATTGATCCCTCCCGCCGGTGTCACCTTATCGGTAATGGACTCATTCGGCAGATAATCCCTGCTGGTCTCAGAAGTCGAGGAAGAGCTGTTATTGCTGTCCGGGGATACATAAGTGGTTTTCCCGCTTTCCCCATTGGAGGTGGTACCCGGAACACCTCCGCCATCATTGGTGTTCTCACTCTCATAAGTCTCCTCATGAGAAAGCATACCTTCATCTCTTCCGGAATTTGCATAATATTCTTTTACTGTCTCCTTATAATCGGAGAAATCCATACTCAGATGGCTGGTCACTGCCGCATCGTTATACTGCTTGGTTCCCAACAGCACCTTTTTTACCTGATTGGCGATCATGGATTCTGCCTGGTTCTGTAATTCCTGCATGGAATTGGCAATGCCTGCGGATGTGTAATCGTCACCGCCTGCAAACAGCAGATTGGAATCAGTATCCATAATGGTAATATTCGCCGTGGTATCATTCCGCAGCCATGTAGCAACACACTTTGCCAGCGCTGCTGCATTCGCGGATGTAAACGTACCATCCAGCTCCAGCTGGATGAATGCAGATGCTTCTTCGTTCTGTGCCGCCAGCGTTCCGTTATCCTTCGGGAAGCTTAAATGTACCTTAGCCGATTTTACAGCGCTCTGTGCCTCGATCGTCTGTGTAATATACTGCTCCAGATAGGAATTGTAGAGTCTCTCCTTATCGGTAGCGGTCGTAGACATGCTGTTCCCCAGATAATCATTCAGATTCAGGGCATCCGGTACATATCCGGCAGATCCGAGGGCCAGGTTAGCCGCACTCTGTTTGCTGCTCTCTACATCGATCTTCAGTCCGTCATTGGATTCTCTATGTGCGATCCCGGCACTGTCCAGCGTATCTATGATTTCTGACGCCTGTGCGGTAGTCTCGCAGGTAACCAATCGTACATACTGTGGTTTACTCATGACATACATGATGATCGCAAATGCAAAGATCACAACCGCAGCGGCTCCGATAATGATGCTCTTCTGTCTGGTTGTGAACTTATTCCACCATTCCAGTATTTTCGCAGGTATTTCTTTTAATTTGTCTGCCATTGCAGCTCTCTCCTCTTACGTCAAGTATAAAAAGGTATGATTTAGATCTGAATCTGCATCAATTCCTTGTAGGCTTCCATCACCTTATCGCGGATGGCTACGGTATACTGCAGAGCAGTGGAAGCCTTTCCCATAGCAATGGTCAGGTCATGCGTATTGTCCGTCTCGCCCAGTGCGAAGCGGATCTTCTCATTTTCGGCATCTGAGAGATAGCTGTTGGTCGTCTTCACATTGTCGATTGCTGTGTTGAGAAAAGTCTCGAACATCGTGCCTTCTGCCTTCTTCTCCTTCTCCGCAAGCATTCCTGTCAGAGAGGTGGGAGACACCGTGGCTGTTCCGTTTACATTATTTAAAGCAGTAATCGCAGAAATATCCATTTTATAAACCATATCCTTCCTTACGTCGTATATTCCGGTCCGTTATGCAATGGGCCGTTCTCCGGATCCGTCAGCTTACTGACCGATCTCCAGTCCTTTCAGTGCCATGGATTTGCTGGCATTAAACGCCGTGGAATTCGCCTCGTAAGACCTGCTGGCATCGATCAGATCCGTCATTTCCGTGACAATATTCACATTCGGATATGTCACATATCCATTCTCGTCCGCATCCGGATGGGAAGGGTCGTATACCATATTCATCTCCGTAGTGGTATCCTCGAAGATCTGGCTGACCTTCACACCGCTTCCGGAGTAGCCGCTGCTTACATTATGCAGCACCTGGCTGAAGGTCTGTTGCGGGTTCTTCTGCTGGAACGTAACGATTTTGCGGCGATACGGTGTACCATCCTCGGTTCTTGTGGTATTGGCATTGGCAACATTTTCGGAGATCACGTCCATACGCAGTCTCTGTGCTGTCAGTCCGGATGCCGTAACATCAAATGCTGAAAACATACTCATACGCTAATCCCTCACTTCATCACAGTCTGTAAATTGGTAAATTCCTGATTAATGCTGCTGATCAGTCCCTGGTATTTCAGCTGATTCTCTACCAGCATCACATTTTCATTCTCGATATCCACATTATTGCCGTCCAGGCGGTAGGAATAATTGGCATAATCCACATACGCCCTGCCGCGGAGTCTGCTCAGATTGACATTGGCTACTTTATCATCCATGGACTGATAGCGATTATTGCCAAGAGCCTGCTGCAGTACCGACTCGAAAGCCACATCCTGTCTCTTATACCCCGGTGTATCTACATTGGCAATGTTATTGGAAATAGCTTCATTCCGTTGCCATGCAGCATCCGCGGCACGATTTAAAACATTAATATAATCAAACGCATTTGTCTGTATCATACTACCTCACATTCTACTGTTCCTTAAAAAATCGATTAAATCGCACAGGAACCGCTTCTACCATACCTACTCTACTTTATTATAAAGTATTTCGACAAAAACACAATACTAAAATTAAGAGAAGAGACTATTTTTCGCAATAGTCTCTTCTTCCTAATCTGTCGTTATTTTTGTACTTTTTACTTAATTTCTGCCATTTTGGCGCTTTAATTCTTCAATCTCATCAAACACGGCATCGTTCAATACCTTGATATACGTTCCCTTCATGCCGGAGGATCTGGACTCGATAACGCCGGCACTTTCAAACTTCCTTAAGGCATTGACAATGACGGATCTGGTAATGCCGACTCTGTCAGCGATCTTGCTCGCTACCAAGATTCCTTCCATACCGTTTAATTCATCAAAAATATGGGTAATGGCTTCCATCTCTGAGAATGACAGGGTGCTGACTGCGGATTTCACAACCGCTACCTTACGGCTCTCTTCCGCACTCTCTTCATTTACTGCCCGGAGCATTTCCAGTCCCACCACTGTAGTTCCATACTCGCAGAGAATAATATCATCGATGTCATACTGTTCGTCACACTTATAAATAAAGAGTGTTCCCAGCCTCTCACCGGCGATCTCGATGGGAGTGATGATTGCCTGGAACTTTCTCGTGTCGATATTCTCGAAACCAAGAGTCTCCAAGTTGACATTCTCCTTCGTGGACAACACACCAAGCAGTCTCTCATTTAACATCGGATCGATAAATCCGCCAATACTGTCATCCAAAAGCTCTGTGATGGGTTCGATTCCGTCGGATTTACCTACACCCAGCACCTTACCCTTCCTGCTGGTCACCAGTACATTGGAATTCAGGATCTCACGCATTACCTTACAGATATCGCTGAATACCACTTTGCTGGAGTTATTATTGTGTAACAATTTACCGATCTTACGTGTTTTGTCCAACAATTGTACGCTACTCATCTATCTTCCTCCGTTTACACATACTACGAAACCACAAGATGTTATGCACATTGTAGCACATGTAATTTCAGATTACAATGGAAATAGCGCTAATTTATGAGAAAATTCTGACAGTATATAAAACTACTTCTCTTCCGTCGGTTTATTCTTCACATAACCGCATTGTTCGTCCATGCAGACCAGTTTGTTACCTTTTTCCAGCAGCAGCTTACCGCAGCGGGGGCATTTCTCTCCCGAAGGCTTCTGCCATACCATGAAATCACATTCCGGATTATCGATACAGCCGTAATATCTTCTGCCCTTCTTGGTCTTCTTCATAACAATATCTTTGCCGCACTTGGGACATGCCACGCCAATCTTCTCGAAATAAGGCTTGGTGTTGCGGCACTCAGGGAATCCGGGGCATGCCAGAAATCTGCCGTGAGGTCCGTATTTGATCACCATGCGTCTGCCGCACAGTTCACAGACTTCGTCGGATTCTTCATCCGCGATCGTCACCTCTGCCAGATCTTTCTCAGCTTTTTTCACTGCTGCATCCAGGTCCGGATAGAAGTTCTCCACAATGGTCTTCCACTTCACAGTGCCTTCTTCCACACCATCCAGCAAGGTCTCCATATTAGCGGTAAAATTTACATCCACGATGGCCGGAAATGCTTCCTTCATCATATGATTGACCACTTCACCCAGCTCCGTCACATAGATATTACGATTCTCCTTGGTAATATATCTTCTGGCGAGAATCGTGGTGATGGTAGGTGCATAGGTACTGGGACGTCCGATGCCCAGTTCTTCCAGGGCACGCACCAGACTTGCCTCGGTATAATGTGCGGGAGGTTGGGTAAAGTGCTGCTTCGGATCAAAATTTATAAATTCCAGTACACTGTTCTCATCCAGGTTGCCGCCCAGTACATTTTCCTCGTCCTTATCTTCCTCCTGGGTATAGACACTCATGAAACCATCAAAGCGCATTTTGGAGGCTGCCAGCGTAAAGATCTGATCCTTCGCCTGAATTTTCACTGAAGTCGTATCATACTGTGCTGCACTCATGCGGCTTGCTACAAAACGTTTCCAGATCAGCTGATACAGACGGAACAGATCTCTGGGCAGCTGTTCTTTGATGGCAATGGGCATACGGTTTAAATCCGTAGGACGGATGGCCTCGTGGGCATCCTGGATCTTCTGACCGTTCTTTTTTTCTGTATTTGCGGCAGCCTTGTACTTTTCACCGTAATGTGCATCGATGAACTGCGCAGCCTGTGCTTCCGCTTCTTCCGATACACGGGTGGAATCCGTACGTAAATAGGTGATCAGACCTACCGTACCTTCTCCCTTGATATCCACACCTTCGTATAACTGCTGCGCCAGACGCATGGTCTTCTGTGTGGAGAAATTCAGCACCTTGCTGGCTTCCTGCTGTAAGGTGGAGGTAGTAAAAGGAAGGGGTGCCTTCTTCACACGCTCGCCGTGTCGAACTTCCTTCACTTCGTATTTGGCACCCTTCAGGGAATTCATGATCTCATCAGCTTCTTCCTTGCTGCCGATCCCCTGCTTTTTCTCCGTAGTTCCGTAATATTTTGCGCAGATGGGCTTCTTCTCGCCCTTTACTTTCAAGTTCACATCCAGGGACCAGTACTCCTCCGGAATGAAGGCATTGATCTCATCCTCTCTGTCGCAGATGATCCGCAGAGCCACAGACTGTACGCGGCCGGCACTTAAGCCTCTCTTGATCTTCGCCCACAGAATAGGGGAGATCCGATAGCCTACCACGCGGTCTAACACACGTCTCGCCTGCTGGGCATCCACCAGATTCATATCGATCTCTCTGGCATGCTTTAAGGATTCCTTCACCGCACTTTTGGTGATCTCGTTAAAGGTGATACGATATACTTTTTTATCTTCCAGTTTCAAGGCATAGTATAAATGCCAGGAAATGGCCTCTCCCTCACGGTCCGGGTCGGTTGCGAGATATATCTTCTCTGCCTTCTTCACTTCCTTACGTAAGGATGCCAGCAGATCTCCCTTGCCGCGGATCGTAATGTATTTCGGTTCATAGTCATGTTCCACATCAATTCCCAGCTGACTCTTGGGCAGGTCCCTCACATGCCCCTGGCTGGCCATAACCTCATAATTCGCTCCCAAAAATTTTTTGATTGTCTTCACCTTCGCCGGTGACTCTACAATTACTAAATATTTTGCCATATATGCTCCCATCCATCCGTTTTCGCGGATATACGGCTTTCGGTTCCCGCCTCTTTGCCGCTTTTTCCCCATGATTTGAGTAATCGTGAACCACTATACAACAAAAAAATGGGAATGGCAAGAAAAATTTATAAAAAAAAGAGCCAAAAAGCAATCATTTCTGCTCTTCGACACTTTTCAGGGTTGGGCTATTCTATTAAAGAATAAGCAGCTGATAGGGGAATCGAACCCCTGTTTTCGCCGTGAGAGGGCGACGTCTTAACCGCTTGA
>ERZ780030.823-NODE-823-length-11294-cov-3.408221_pt1 | contig 11294 bp, 10 predicted proteins | sample MGYA00511857_ERZ780030 | MGnify/ENA primary metagenome ERZ780030 (study PRJEB29588, sample SAMEA2162530) | human gut metagenome | biome: human gut; feature: human-associated habitat; material: faeces | place: Denmark | collected 2008/2010 ... | reverse complement strand
GGGAATGTGTCCCCACATTCTAAAAGAATTTTTTAAGTGTAAATGTCAACTAAAAATGTAGTTTGTCCTACAAAGAAAGAATATATCATCTGTGTTCGAAAGTCAACCAACAGCTGAAACACTAAACTTAACATTAACTGTATTATCTAAAAGAAAATTTGACGCTGATTCTTCAATTAAATCCCAAAAATTGTTAAATTTTTTTCAAACATTTTAATTGACTTTAAAATGTCAATTTGATATATTTTACCCATAAGCTTTAAAGTTAGTTGCAGCAAACTTTCTTAAAGCTAGGTTAGTCATTTCTAACCATAGAAAGGAGCCGATATGAAAAAATATCGTTTAACTATAATACTAGCACTAGTTCTTCTAGTATTAAGCCTTGTGTCGATATCAATTGGAGCAGTTGATATTAAATTTAATGATATATTTAAAGACCCTACAAAGCTTCGTCTTCTTTTAGTATCACGTCTGCCAAGGCTACTTGCGATTTTATGTACCGGTGTGGGAATGTCAATTTCCGGTCTTATCATGCAAAAGCTATGCTCAAACAAATTTGTTTCGCCATCAACCGGAGCGACAATTAGTGGTGCGCAGCTAGGTATATTACTCGCCCTAATCATTATTCCAAACTCTTCAATGCTTGTTCGTTCTCTCTTCGCCTTTGTTATATCATTACTCTCTACACTAGCCTTTGTCTTCTTTATTACAAGAATTAGGCTCAAGGATCCGGTAATGGTACCTCTTATTGGTATTATGCTTAGCAATATCATTTTAGGAATTACCAATTTTATCGCTTACAAGTTTGAAGCGACTCAAACTATTTCTTCCTATTTAACAGGATCATTTGCCGGCGTTGTCGCGGGAAAATACGAAATTGTTTATTTCGTTGTTCCCCTAATTGTTTTATCCTTCATTTTTGCTAATCATTTTAACATTGTTGGAATGGGCAAGGATTTTTCTAAAAATCTTGGGGTAAACTACAATGTTATCCTCATTTTAGGCCTTTGTATATGCTCAATAATTACCGCCTCAATTGTTGTAGTAGTCGGATCAATTTCCTATATTGGGCTTATTATTCCTAATCTCATTGTAATGCTAAAGGGTGATAAGCTTAAGGGAACCCTAGTAGATACAGCCTTACTTGGTTCAGTCTTTGTGCTTGCCTGTGATATCCTAGGAAGATTAATTATTATGCCATATGAGCTTCCAATTGATTTAATTGTAGGTATTATTGGTAGTATTTTATTTATCGCTTTAATTGTCTATAAAATGAAATATGGTAATAAAGCTTTAAATCTTAAGGAGGTAAAAAAAGATGAAAAAGCCGATATCTAATCGAATCAAGCTTATCATTCTTGGACTTATTCTTGTAGCCTTCATCGCCTTCTACTTTCTTTTTAAGCTTAATTTTAAAAAGCCCGCGCTTTTAAATTATCAGCTTAAGCGTAGAGCTACTACCATGATTGCGATGATAATTGCTGGATTCGCTATTGGTGGAGCATCAATTGTTTTCCAATCGGTTATTAACAATAGTATTGTTACACCCTGTATTTTAGGAATGAACTCCTTATATACGGTTGTAAGAACCTTGATTGTCTTTGTCTTTGGTACAGGTAGCATCTTCTTTTTAAATGCTAATTTAAGCTTTGCAATTAACCTAATTATTATGGTAATCCTTGCTTATTTCATCTATGGAGCAATGTTTAAAAAGACTAAATATAATGTTCTTTATATTTTACTGATTGGTACAGTGCTTTCTTCCTTATTTGGAAGTATTCAAAGTTCAATTGTTCGTATTATGGATTCAAATGAGTATGATACCCTTTTAACGTCTTTAACTGCCAGCTTTGATTCCATTAACACAGAAATAATCATTACTGGTGTTATATTACTCGCCCTTGTAACAATTATTCTTTATAAGGATATTAAAATGCTTAATGTCATTACGCTTGGAAAAGAGCAGGCAATTAATTTAGGTGTTAATTATGACAGGGTTATAAGAAGGCTTTTAATAGGCGTTACTATTTATATTGCAATTGCAACTGCCATGGTCGGTCCTATATCATTCTTAGGACTAATTACAGCCAATCTTGCTAGACTTAGCTTTAAGACATATAAGCATAGCTATTTAATATCAGGTACAGCAGGTATTTCAATTATTGTATTAATTATTGGTCAGGTTATTGTTGAAAGAGTTGTATCCTATTCAATTCCCATCAGTGTCTTTATCACCATTGGTGGAGGAATCTATTTCCTTTTCTTAATTATTAAATCAGGAAGGAGAGCATAAATGAAAATTAGCAATCTTAGTAAAAATTACAACACTAAAAGAGTTGTAAATAGTGTAAATTTAGAAATTAAAAAAAATAAGGTTACCTCCTTCATTGGTCCTAATGGAGCTGGTAAATCAACCGTTATGGGTATGATTTCCCGCCTTATTTTAAAGGATGAGGGAGAAATCGATTTTTACGATTTGGATATTGCCAAATGGAATAGCAAGGAGCTTGCTAAAAAGCTTGCCATTTTAACGCAGGCTAATAATATTCAAATGAAGCTTACCGTATATGAGCTTGTAGCATTCGGAAGATTTCCTTACTCTAAAGGTAAATTAAATGAGCTAGATAAGGAAAAAATCCAAGACGCCATTGATTATATGGAGCTTAATGATATTAAGAATCAATATATTGATGAATTATCCGGCGGACAACGTCAAAGAGCCTTTATTGCGATGGTTATTGCCCAGGATACAGAATATGTATTACTAGATGAGCCTACCAATAATTTAGATATCTATCACGCTACAAAGCTGATGCGAACAGTAAGAAGGCTTTGTGATGAGCTAGGAAAAACCGTTATTTTAGTTCTTCATGATATTAATTACGCCTCATTCTATTCTGATTATATTTGTGCCTTCAAGGATGGCAAAATTGCCTTCTATGGATCGGCAACTGATGTAATTACCAAGGAAAATTTAAAGAAGGTCTATAATGTAGACTTTGAAATTATTATAAAGGAAGGAAAGCCTTTATCAATTTATTATTAAGGAGAAAAAATATGAAATTAGTAAAATATTTATCTATAGGTCTAGCTGCAACACTTGCAGCTAGCCTAATAAGCTGTAAGGAAGAGTCAGCTGACTCTTCAAAAAAGGAGACAGTTACTGTTAGCTCTCTTAACCAGGAAAAGCAAGCAATTGAGCTTGAGGTAAAAAAGAATCCCGAAAGAATTGCGATTTTAGATATGGCCTGTCTTGATATTATTGATGCCTTAGGTGAGGGTGATAAGGTTGTTGCTTGTGCAACTACTACTATTACCTATCTTGAGCATTATTCACCAGACAACAATAAGAATATTGCCAATATTGGTACCGTTAAAAAGGCTGATATGGAAGCTCTTTACGCTGCTGAGCCTGATATTATCTTCATTGGTGGAAGATTATCTGCTAGCTACAATGAGCTATCTAAGGTAGCTACTACGGTATATCTTGCAACTAACTCTACAACTGGCATAGTTGCAAGTACAAAGCATAATGCTGAAGAAATTTCTAAGATTTTTGACAAAGAGGATAAGGTCGCAAGCCTAATGACTTCTTATAGTGCAAGAATTGATGCGATTAAGGAATTCTCTAAGGATGTTAGTTGCTTAAATACCCTTGTAAGTGGTTCAAGCATTAATGTACTTAACAATAATGGTAATCTTTCATTAATTGGTGTTGAATGTGGCTTTAATAATCTTGGTAATGTTTCAAGTGATGCAACACACGGTGATGCCGTTTCCTTTGAATATCTTGTTAAGCAGGATCCTGAATATATCTTTGTATTGGACAGAAACAGTGTAACTGGTGATACTAATATTGCTAAGGATGTTGTTGAAAACGAGGTTGTTAAGCAAACAAATGCGTATAAGAATAATAAGATTATTTATCTTGAGCACTCTAATGTTTGGTATACTGCAAGTGGTGGTATTACGGCTTTAGGTGTTATGCTTGATGATTTAGAGCTTGGTCTTGGTCTTAATAAATAAAAAAGCATTTATTTTCTTTAAAAATAGACTATAATATAGATATATTATGGAGGTCTAAAATGAGTTGTATATTTTGTATGATTGGAAAAGGTGAAATTCCTTCTCAAACTGTTTATGAAAATGAATATGTAAGAGCGTTTCTAGATTTATCTCAGGCTGGTAAGGGCCATACCCTCGTTGTACCTAAAAAGCACGCTGATACGCTTCTTGATTTAGATGAAGCTACATATTTAGAGCTAATGAAGGCTGTTCATCTTGTAGCTAAAGCCGTAGATAAGGCCTTTGCCCCTGATGGAATCAATATTCTAAATAACTGTAGAGAGGCTGCCGGTCAAAGCGTAATGCACGCCCATGTTCACATTATTCCAAGATATAAGGATGATAAGATTTCCTTCCATCTTGTAAATAATGAAAATAAATACGATTTAAAAGAAATCGCAAACAAAATAAAAGAAAATATATAAAGAAAAATCATTCAGTTTTAATTGCTGAATGATTTTTATTATATAAAGATTATTTATCTTCCTTATCTTCCTTATGATCAGGCTTTACTTTAGAAATTAGCTTTCCACCAAAATAGCCTGCAAGAAGGCTTTTAATATCAAGGCCAGTAGCTTTTTCAAGACCATCAAATATTTGGGTACCATTTTTTGAAATTTCTTCTGTAAGCTTAGCTGTATTTCCCTCACCATACATTGTGATAGAATCAATCTTGCTCATAGCCTCAGACATTGGTTTAGCATACGCTTCAACAATATTAGGTAAAACATTAGAATCAAGAATTAGCTGTAATGTTGCTGCCTCACCATATTGCTTCATCGCTTCGGCTTTAGCTCTAATTGCATCAGCCTCGGCCTTACCCTTAGCCTCAATACCCTGCGCTTCGGCAAGCGCTGCTTCCTTTTCGGCATTAGCACGAGCTATTTTAGCATTAGCCTCTGCTTCAGCCTGAATTTGTAAGGCTTCGGCTGCCTTTTGGCGAGCTACCTTATCAGCCTCTGCTTTAATCTTTTGCATTTCTGCTTCCTGCATAAGCTCATATTTTTTAGCTTCAGCCGCCTTTTGACGGGTAAATAAATCAGCTTCGGCATTTTGCTGAGCTGCATACTTATTAGCCTCAGCTACCTTATTTACTTCTGCATTTAATTGCTTTTCCTTAAGCTCTACTTCCTTATTTCCAAGCTCAACCTCACGCTCACGCTTAGCAATATTAGCGTTAACCTCAGCAACGTTAATTTCCTCCTGACGCTTTTGACGCTCAATATCATAAGCCGCGTCAGCTTGGGCCTTAGCTGTATCAGTCTTTTGCTTCAATGATGCAGCCTGAAGCTCAAATTCTGTATTTTGCTGAACAATCTTTGTTTGTGATTCAACCTTAGCCTTATTGGCAATTTCACTTGCCGCACTCGATGCAATCGCGATATCACGCTCAGCGTTAGCACGCGCAATCGCTGCATCCTTAGAAATTTGGGAAATATTATCAATACCTAAATTTTCAATAACCTTGTTATCATCCGAAAATGATTGAATATTGAAGTTAACAACCTCAATACCAAGCTTTGCCATATCTGGTACAACATTTTCTTTTACCTTATTGGCAACACCCTGACGATCACGAACAAGCTCCTTAATTTCAACTGTACCTACAATCTCACGCATGTTGCCCTGTAGGACCTGCTGAAGCTGATTTTGAAGCTCACGCTCATCCATATTTAAAATTGATTCAAAGGCTTTAGCTAAAAGCTCAGGGTTAGATGAAACCTTAAGGTTAGCTACACCATCAACATTAATATTGATAAATTCCTTAGTAGGAATAGCCTCCTCCGTTTTAATATCTACCTGGAAGGCCTTTAAGGAAAGCTTATCTGTTCTTTGCAAGAACGGAATACGAATTCCGGCACGTCCAATCAATATTTTCTTCTTTCCTGCACCTGATACCATAATGGCTGTATCAGGGCCAGCCTTTACATAGCTTAGTACAAATAGTAGGACGACTACAACTAAAGCTACTAAAACGCCAAAAATAATACCTGCTATACTTAAAATCATTTTTTCCCCTTTCTTATTCTAAAATGATTATACAATATTTTAGAATTTTTTACTACATAATAATATCACTATCATCAAAAAAACCTTTTATATTATTCTTAATCATTGAAACATTATTAAGCGTAATACGTCCTGACCAAAAATCAGGCATAAGGCTTTTATAGATTTGATATTTATATCTTTCATCTAAAAGAATTACAACCCCACGATCAGTTTCTGATCTAATTACTCTTCCCGCTGCCTGAACAACCTTATTAAAGCCCGGATAGGTATAGGCATAATCAAAGCCTGCTCCATACTTTTCTTCAAAATATTCCTTAATAATATTATTTTCAATATTAACCATTGGAAGCCCAACGCCAATAACAACAACACCATTTAATAAATCACCCTGGAAATCAACGCCCTCTGAAAATGAACCTCCTAATACAAAAAGACCTAAATGTGACTGCTTGGTATTTTTAAATTTATTAAAAATTCGATCTCTTTCACTATCATCCATATTAGGCTTTTGAATAATAATTTCACTGTCTTCAATATCAAGATGATTAAGTACGAGCTCGATGTATTTATAGCTTGGGAAGAAAGCAATATAGTTACCATTCTTAGCCTTAACAAGACCCTCAATTACCTTAACTACATCTAAAACCGTCGATGCCCTGTCCTTATATCTAGTTGAAACATCATCCTTGATAATTAAATTTAAATTATCCTGAGGGAAGGGCGATGGTAAATTGATATATTTACCATTTCCCTTCGTTAATAAATCCATATAATACCTTAAAGGAAAAAGCGTAGCACTAAAGAAAACAACACCCTTTGTTTTATTCTTGACGGTATCATAAATGAAATCTGATGCGTCTGCGCATTTAATCTCAATTTGAAAATGATTATCCTCAAGCTTCTTTACTACAAACATATGTGACTCACCAAAGAATTCGGCTGTATCAACGAAATCCTTTAGCAAAAAGTAATCATTTAAAATTTCATCCTTATCCTTAATATCCTTGTTATCAGCGAGTACCTGATCCGAATGATCTACAATTTGTCTTAGGCTTGATAGCATTAGATCATCTAAAAAATGCGAATAATAAAATAAATCCTTATTAACTAGCTCATCATATTTTTTTAAATTATCATAAAAATGCTTAACATTTTTAGTAATTAGCTTATCATAGCTTGATAATCTTTCCTCAAGCCTAAGTGGTAGTAGAGAATCAAATTCGGCACTATACATATCCTTTGATCTTTCCACCAAATTGTGGGCCTCATCACACAAAACCTTAGGAAGGTATTGGCTATCATCAAAATAACGAATAAGATGAGCCTTAGGATCAAAGACGTAATTGTAATCACAAATGATTACATCACAAAAATAAGATAAATCTAAGGAATACTCAAAAGGACAAATATTATGCTTCATCGCGTATTCATAAATTACGTCATAGCTATAAAGCATTTCGTTATTATAAATATCCTCAATAGCTTCTCTTAGCCTTGAAAAATAGCCCTTGGCATAAGGACATTTTTCAGGGTCACAGTGAGGCATTTTACTAGCACAGCTTTTAGCCTTAGATGATATAGCAATCGCATGGAGCCTAAGCCCCGCACCCTGTAGCATCCTTAAGGATTCTATTGCGACCTCACGACCAATCGTTTTAGCGGTTAAATAAAAAAGCTTTTCATTTGATTTAGTCATACTCTTAAGGCTTGAGAAGATTGTAGCCATCGTTTTTCCTATTCCAGTTGGTGCAATAGCATAAAGAATTCCATTTGATTTCATTGTCAAATAGCAGGCCTTCATCATTTCCGCTTGGCCCTTACGCTTGCTAGCAAAGGGGAATGAAATATCCTTAAGGGTATCAAGCTTGAGATTTTCCGCCTCACTTAGGGTTTTATGCCATTTTGTATAATCGGATATAGCCTTGTAAAAGAATTCCTTAAGCTCATTAAGTGAAAAGCTCATATCAAAGCTTTTCGTTTTATAATCATCTACACTAATATAGGTAAGCCTTATAAAAACGATTGTCATATTATTTAAAAGACCATATAAATAAGCATATAGCTTTAGCTGAGCTAAATGCTCCTGGTGATAATCTAAATCGATTTTCTTTAAATCCTCTCTTGTGGATTTAATCTCCTCAAGAATAACACTACCCTTTTCCTTTATAACACCATCAATAAAGCCATGAACGGTTATTTCATCACCCTCAAATTCAAAGCTATGCTTGATATAATATTCCTTTGTTGATTCTTCATTATAAAGCTTTTGTAAATAAAGATGAGCCTTTTTACCATCTATTTGAGAATGATTTTGAAAGAACTCATTAGTAAGGTCTCCCGAAGAATATAAAAATGTCGCAATTTCCTTTACAGCATAGGTTCTTTTCATAATAGTGCTCCCTTTCTTAATTATAGTTAAAATAAATTAGCTTCCTTTGAGCTTAATTATACATCATAAGCGTGTTTTTTCCAAGAAGCATATATTTTATCAAAACTTAATTAAAAGCGCCTAAAATAAATTCGAATCGCTCTTAATTAAAGCCTAGATTTGTGATACAATAGCCTTATTAGGGGGTTAATATGAAGGAATTTAAATTTAAGCAGATTGAAGAGGCTGTTTATCATGCAGTTAATGAGGCAGCCTGCAATTTAAATCAATTTACATTAGACAAGCTTAGGCTTGCTAAAGAAAAAGAAAAAAATAAACTCGCATCATCTATTTTAGATGATATCATCAAAAATGATGAAATCGCAGCTAAAGAAATGATTCCGATGTGTCAGGATACAGGTATTGTAGTGGTATTTGCTAAAATAGGCTATGATGTCCATTTTACCTGTGATCTTTATGAGGCGATTAATTCTGGAGTTAGAAAGGCCTATAATGACTTCTATTTAAGAAAAAGCGTTGCTAATCCTTTAACAAGAAAAAACACCAGTGACAATACTCCTGCGATTGTTCACACAGAATTTAGCAAGGGAGATACACTTGAGCTTAGAATCGCCCTAAAGGGTGCCGGAAGTGAAAACATGAGTAAGCTTAAAATGCTAAACCCTACTGATGGAATTGAGGGTATTAGTGATTTTGTAATTGAAACCGTTAAATTAGCAGGTGGTAGACCATGTCCTCCTATCTTTGTAGGAATTGGCATTGGTGGTGATTTTGAAAAATCAGCTTTACTGGCTAAGGAAGCTATTTTAGAGGAAAATGCTAATCCTGATTTAGAAATTAAAGAGCTTGAGGATCGTATCCTTAAGAAAATTAACAGCTTAAATATCGGACCAATGGGGCTTGGTGGCGATACTAGCGCCTTCCAGGTTTTTATTAAAACTGCGCCCTGTCATATAGCATCACTTCCGGTTGCAGTAAACATCCAGTGTCATGCTAATAGACATGTAAAGGTGGTGTTATAATGGATTTTAAAAAACTTAAAGCAGGAGATAAAATATATTACACAGGAGTGATATATACTGCAAGAGATCAAGCTCATTTAAGACTAAAAGAAATGATTGATAATCACGAAAATATACCAATTGATTTTCAAAATGCTTTAATCTATTATGCCGGACCAACACCTACTAAGCCCGGAAATGTTATTGGTTCAATTGGACCAACAACGTCATCAAGAATGGACAAGTTTATTGATTATATGAAACCTCTGAAAATTGAAGGAATGATTGGAAAAGGACCTCGTTCTTCTTATGTTAAGGATAAAATTAAAGAGGACAGGCTTATTTACTTTGTAGCAACGGGTGGAGCTGGAGCATTACTTTCTAAGGCAGTTATCAGTGCTAAAGAGGTTTTATTTGAAGATTTAGGCTGCGAATCAATTAAACGCTTAGAAGTTAAGGATTTTCCTTTACTTGTTGCGATTGATACTAGCGGAAATAATATATTTGAAAGGAATTAAAATTATGAGTTTAAAAGATGATGCATTAAAATTTCATGAAGGAGGTAAATTTGAAACAACTCTAAAGCATGAAATAAACAATCGTGATGATTTATCACTTGCGTATACACCGGGAGTTGCAAATGCTTGTTTAGCGATTAAAGAAACTCCTGAATTGGCATATAAATATACATCTAAAGGCAATATTGTAGCTGTTATTACAGATGGTACTGCGGTTTTAGGACTTGGAGATATTGGTCCTCTTGCTGGCATTCCTGTTATGGAAGGAAAAGCAAACTTATTTAAAAAATTTGCCAATATTGATGCTATTTCCTTATGCTTAAATACTAAAAATGTAGATGAAATTGTAGCCATTTGTAAAGCATTAGAGCCATCACTTGGCGGTATTAATCTTGAAGACATTTCTGCGCCTAGATGTGTTGAAATTGAAAGACGCTTAATTAATGAAATGAATATTCCCGTAATGCACGATGATCAACATGGTACTTCTATTGTAGTTGGAGCAGCTGTTCTTAATTGTTGTAGATTAACTCATAAGAAAATGTCTGATTTAACTGTTGTAATGTCGGGTACAGGTGCAGCTGGTTCTAATATTGCAAGAATGCTTAAACGCCTTGGTGTTAAGCGTATTTATGCTTCAAATAAAGATGGTGTTGTTGATGCTAAAAACTATGATTCTTATGATTTTTTAATTAAAGAATTAATTGATGATGGAATTATTGATACAAAACCAAATCACGATAATACCCTAGCTTCCCTTCTTAAAGATACTAATGTATTTATTGGTGTATCAGCCCCTCATCTTGTAACTAAAGAAATGGTTAAAACAATGAAAGATCCTTTTGTTTTTGCTATGGCAAATCCTGAGCCTGAAATATCCTATGATGAAGCTATTTCTGGTGGTGCAATTGTTGCAGGTACAGGAAGAAGCGATTTTCCGAACCAAGTTAATAATCTATTAGCATTCCCAGGAATTTTTAGAGGTGCCCTTGACGCAAAAGCTTTAAAAATAACTGAAGGAATGAAAATGGCTGCTGCACAAGCTCTTGCTAATCTAATTACAGACGATGAATTAAAAAATACTTATATTCTTCCTGATGCTTTTGATAACCGTGTTGTTGAAGCTGTATCAAAAGCTGTATATGAGGAAGCGATTAAAGAAAATATTATTAGAAAATAAATAATTATATTATGTATTGTACATATATGATATACTAGACACATAGAAAGTTGGTACTGATATGAGAATAAAACGAAAATCATTACTTAAACTTAATATTTTAATTGAAGGCCTTTTCGCTTAATTGC
>ERZ780030.815-NODE-815-length-11359-cov-2.591826_pt1 | contig 11359 bp, 21 predicted proteins | sample MGYA00511857_ERZ780030 | MGnify/ENA primary metagenome ERZ780030 (study PRJEB29588, sample SAMEA2162530) | human gut metagenome | biome: human gut; feature: human-associated habitat; material: faeces | place: Denmark | collected 2008/2010 ... | reverse complement strand
TCATCCGAACGGAAAAACAACATTTTTTGCCGGAAATCAAGACGAGGGATTTATAGACTTATATGACTCGGGCGGCGACACAAACTATAAGAAAATGGTAATGCTCAACCCAGGAATGTTTTTTTGCTCAGGCACCAAGAGCAGATTGACAGATACGGAAGATTATGATAAGCGCCTACTATATTGTTATGAAATGCCATCACCAATGTTTGGAGATATTGGAGAAGCAACTTTGGACGAAACAGGCAAGTGCCTAATTTATTTAGATGATATTTTTGCAGAAACAATAGACACCGAGTGCAAGTATCAAGTGTTTTTGCAAAAGTATGGTAAAGGAGATTGCTATATTTTAAATAGAAATTCAGCCTATTTTGAGGTTGAAGGAACTCCTAACTTAAAATTCGGATGGGAAGTTAAAGCAATTCAAAAAGAATATGACACACTAAGGTTTGAACGTTTTAACGTAGAGGAGTACAAAGAAAAGCGAGATAACACGGTAAACAATATTATATCGGAAACAACAGAATACATGGACAATTTGCTATATTCAGCAGAAAGCGAGGTAATTGATTATGATTAATATTAAAGGTTATGCAATAGCACAGGATGGAGCCGTAAAGAGAATGGCAATAACTTATGACGAAATTAACAGTGAGGGCAAAGTTATTAATCCAAATGCGAGGGTAAATCGTGTGGTTGTAGATGATAATGCATTATCAGCGATATTAACGCTTGACGCATATGCAAAAAGTGTAATTGAGAATGAGGTGTAGCTTATGGCAATTCAAATGAGGCGAGGGGCATACTCGGAGTTTGACCCCTTAAAAATGAAAGCCGGAGAATGGGCAGTATCGACCGACTCCGACACAAAAAAACAGCAGATATGGATGTGTTTTGCACCCGGAATAGTTAAGCGAATGGGAACTGTTGAGGATTTTGACACTGAAATTCAAAGACTTATTCAGAATTATCTTGACGGCATGGCTCAATCCGTATCACAAGCTCAAAAATCAGCAGAACTTGCCACAAGCAAAGCTCAAGAATCAGCTAATTCTGCAAGCAATGCTAAAGAAAGCGAAATAAAAGCCAAGGCTTCTGAAACTAATGCTAAGACAAGCGAGACTAGTTCTGCTAAGAGCGAGTCGGAAGCGCAAAAGTACGCAGAACAAGCCAAAGAAATATCTGAGAGCTTAAGTGGAGCATTAAGGCCTCTTGGAACAATTAACTTTGCCGACTTACCGAACACAGCGAATGCTACTTCCGGTGATATGTACAATATAGCCGACCAATTTACTACGACCACAGATTTTAAAGAGGGGGCTGGTAATATAATCCCCTCCGGCAGTAATGTATATCTGACAATCGACAGATATTGGGATGTGTTAGCTGGCACACCGGTTACAGGAGTAAAAGGTGCAAAAGAAGTATATTATCGCAGAGGAAATGTAAACATAACCCCTACCAATATCGGAGCGGTTGCAGAAGATGGAAATATAAGCGATACAACAGTTACTTTTACCGATGCAACAACTAGAGTAAATCTTGTTTCTGACGAAAAAGTGTCGGTCGGCTTCAAGAAAATTAAGAAGTGGTTCGCTGATTTGAAAAGCTTTGCTTTTAAAGATTTAGCGAACAATCTCACGACTACTACCACTGGCAGTGCATTAGATGCGAGCCAAGGTAAGATTTTGAATGACAAATATGGTGAATTAAACCAGAGTTTAGGCAATTTAAAGACGGATTTTAAAATTAATTTAGATGGTATAAAAATTAAAGCTGGCACTATAGTAAAAGAAGTGAAATCGGGTAATAATTCATTTGTGTTATTTACCTTAGAACAAGTCAAAAACATGTTTGGGTTAGAAAGTTTCTCTGTTGATGATATTGCTATATTAATAAGTAATGGTGACGGAAAGGCTTTTCCTTCTCACTTAGAAGGTGTAAGTATGTTAAATAATAATTGGTATGTAGTTTTTAAAGATATAGTACAAAGGGATATGAGTTGTAGAGTTCAATATGTAATATTTTATTGGGGGAATTAATTATGTAGTAATATATCTATTCTTTACAATCCCTATTGTCAATATTCGACAAAATAAAACACTTTAAAGTGCTACAGTAATGATGTTCTCAAATAAGAGAACTCTTCAAGTTTCGGTAGGGCGGTGGATTTTTCTGCCGTCCTTATTGACGTTTAAGAACAAATGTTCTATAATTGATGTATCGGAGGTGGCATTGTATGGAATATAAGGATGAAATAATTAAAATGATTGAGGGCTTGGAAGATAAAGACCTGTTATTGTACTTGTACATATTTATTAAAGGAAAAATAGAGGCAGAGTAAAAACTCTGCCTTGTGGTTATATTTTCTTTTCCCAAACGTTACCGCACTTTGAACACACAAACTTTGTTTTGCCGTTCTTGCCTTTAATTCCGGTAGCAGTACCGACAACGGCACCGACAGGTCCGAAGAGACCGCCTACTGTGTTGCCAACAAGCGCTTTACCGAATGAGAATTTTTTCTTGGTATCAACAGGTATGCCAACACCATCACAACCCCATTTAGGACATTTAACAGTTTTACTCATAATAAAATACCACCTTTCTTATTAATTTAATTTATTTTGAGTATTTTCATACATCATATCTATTAAATTCATAATATTTTCTTGCTCTTTATCCGACAATTTAGATAATTTCAACGCGTAGTCCTTGATTTTGCTATCCATTTTTGACAGAGCCAAGTCTTTTGTTGCCTCCTCGACAACTGAATGGTGCTCTTTTCCGGTAACTAAATAATCAAGTGAACAATCAAGACATTCTGCGATTTTTACCAACTTAAATAATTTTGGACTGCTTTTTCCCTTTTTCCAATCTGAAAAAGTACTTTTAGGAAAACCGCCATATTTAGCCACTTCTGAATCATTTAACCCTTTTGAGTCTCTTAATTTACAATATCTTTCGTACATAGAAAATCTCCTTTAAAAAAAGTTGTGATTTCTCAACATTTGGGGTTGACAAATAAGACTTCCTAATGTAGAATGGAAAAAGAAGTTAGGAAATCTCAACTCAATAAAAAATAAAATTGAGAAAATAATATTATGTTTCTGGACAATTCATAGTATACACGATTTTCTAATTTTTATCAAGGCTTAGTTAGGATTTTTGAACTAAAAGCAAAAACTGTTAGCGTACTATCTTTACCAGCCGTTGCCTTATATGGCACTTTTTATAGCAACGGATTTCCTAACTATTGTCAAGAAAGGAGATGGGAAATTGAATAAGAAAAAACGACAGGCAAGCTTTAAAAAACTTGATACGCTCATAAAAGCTAGAAACGTTTCGTTTTACAAACTTTCAGAAGAGCTTGGAATGGCACGAAGTACTTTTTCAGATTGGAAATCGGGAAAATCAATGCCAAAAACAGACAAGCTAATTAAGATTGCTAATTATTTTGGTGTAGAAGTTTCTTATTTTATCGAGTAGAAAGGAGAAAACATGAACGATTTACAAATTTTCAATAATGAAAAATTCGGAGAAATTAGAACTATCACTAAAGACGATAAGACATATTTTGCCGGAAGTGATGTTGCAAAAGCGTTAGGATATGCAATACCTCATAAGGCGGTGCAGACTCATTGTAAGGGGGTTCTAAAATGGAACATCCCTACCAATAGTGGAAATCAAGATGTTTTATTCATAACAGAGGGTGATATTTACCGACTAATTATGAAATCAAAATTGCCTAGCGCAGAGGAGTTTGAGCGGTGGGTAATGGACGAGGTACTTCCGTCAATCAGAAAAACAGGCAGTTATGGTATGCCAAAGACAACAGGCGGTCAGATACAGTTGTTGGCACAGGGCTATACAGAATTAGAGCAGAAAGTAAACGACATCAAAGATGATGTGAGCGAGCTTAAGGAAAATGTACCACTTTACAGTTGCGATATTGACGAGATACAACAGCATGTTAAGCGCAGAGTTGTAAATATCCTCGGTGGCAAGCAGAGCGAAGCATACAGGGATAACAGTATCAGGCATAAGACATTTTCTGATATATGGACACAGTTAAAACGTGAGTATGGTTGTGTATCTACCTATAAAAGTATCAAGAGGAAGTATATAGACGATGTGCATGAGTTTATTGATTGCTATGTCGTGCCTAAGTATCTTGATGAGCTTATTCAGGATGCAAACGCTCAACAGAGTTTTGCATAGTGAGGTGATTGTATGAGAAAAAGAACTTTAAAAGAGAAGTTTTACACCGGTTGTGGCTATTCGATTTTCGGAGCATTAGCATTTGCGTTTTTTCTTGGGCTGTCTGTGGCATACGGAATTAAGACAGCAAGTATTATCGTCGGAGCAATCGTAACAGTCTTTTGGCTGATACTGATTGCAATATGTCTCATAGAGGAGGGCGAACCGCATGAGAAAAAGAAACCTGATATTGATGTTATCAATTTCAATAATTGGAACTATGACCTTAAAGCCAATAGTAACGAAAGCAGATAGCAAAGTTGAGCTGACAGCCGGTGTTACTTCCTATTTAAAAGATGTAATGCTAGGCAAGATTGAGCCGACAGTAGTTCAGAATGAGTCGGTTGTAGTTGAGCAGACCTATGAGGAGCCAACAGTTCCAACTTGCCGTAAGAAATGCAGTTGTAGCCGGTTTAGAAAGTTAGGGCGAGTCCGATACGGAGATTACACTTATACGTGGTACTCGCAGAGAGTGTTACCGGGTGGTGGACTTAATATACCGGGTAGACATCTGAACGAATATGGGCTTGTGGTTGATGAAAACGAATATGTAGTAATTGCAAGTGATGATTTACCACACGGAACTGTAGTTGATACTCCTATTGGCATACAAGGGATTGTATATGACGAAGGGAGCGGAAATGGAAACCTTGACATCTACTGCGATTGGTAGCCAATTGAAACGTCAGAGTGCTAACGATTACCTACAAGAACTATATCGAGCTAAACGGCACAAGGACAAATCGTTTGACTTTCAAGCGTTATTAGATAAAGAAATGGAGAAGCTAAATGAGCGACAATGTAAGAAGGATTAGGCTGGGTGATACAAGATACCGATTGAAGCCATTAACAAGAGAGCAGAAGCTATTGCTCAACAAGGCTCATTACGTGGCTAGTGAGTGGCTTTTTGTATCGGAGTCGGACTCGTATCTAAGAGTAGTTAAAAAATCAAGCCTACACGGAAATTTGATTCTAAAAACCATAAACAAATAGAAAGAGAGGAAACGCAATGAAGATTACACACATTTTTGCACAGAATTTTTGTAAATTCTACGGCAAAAACACATTAGACACAGATTTTTCGATGAAAACGGTGTTGTCCGGTCAGAATGAAGTCGGCAAATCGACAGTTAAGAGAATTATTCTTGATGTGCTGAATTGCCATGACGAGAACGACAGAGAAATTACAGGCATAAGACCACATGATGAAAACGGAGTTGAGATTGACGATGTTGATATTGTAAGAGCTGTTACCTTTGAGATTTGTGGAAAAGCAAAGAATCTAAAAAAGGTTACAAGGCAGAAACGCAACAAAAAGGGTGAGATTACAGGCAGTGTTACCGATTACTCAATCAATGATGTGCCGTATAAAATGGCTGACTATAATCAGTACATCAATGACAACATGGCAGAACTTGGAGTATTACCATTTTGCTTAAATGCCATGACATTGCTCAACAAGTCACAGGCAGAGCAGAGATTAGCACTTGCAAGCTATTTTGGTACACGTACTGATGAAGAAATCTGCGATATATTTCCACAATTTGCTGAACTCAAGCCGATGTTTGACGATGGTGATGTAGACCAGCTCAAAAAAGTATGCCGCGGCAAGCTAAACGGCACAGGCGGTAGAAATGGCTCAAAAGGACTTGTTAAGGAAAGAGACGAAATCTCAACAAGGATTGATACAATCCATTCCACCAATGAGTATACAGACCTTGCAGAGCTTGAACTTGAAAAGAAAACATACGAGCCACAGCTTAAGGAAGTTGAAGATAAGCTGTCCGACTACAATAAGATTTTAGAGAGCAAGCAGAAAGCCACAGAGGACATTATGAGCCTTAAGTTTGAGCTTTCAGATATAGAAAGAAAAGCTAATGCTGACAATCAGAAAAAGCGCATGGAGCTACAGTTACAGATTGATGACTTCAATGCTTCAATCCGCAAAACAGAGTCAATGATAAGAGCTAAAAAGGCTAACATTAAAAACTTTGAAGGTACGGTTAGAATTTACACAGAGAACTTAGCAAAGGTACGTGCTGACTGGAAAAAAGCAAAGGCACTTTCCTTTGATGAAAGCAGTGTTAATTGTCCGATGTGCGGTCAGAGATTGCCGGAAGATACAATAGAGAGTTTGAGAACTGATTTTAGTGATAAAAAATTGAAGAAGCTTAAAGAACTTGAGGATAAGGGCAATTCATTATTAAGTGACAGCAAGGAATTCAAACAGGCTATTGAGGACAAGAAGAAAGAAATAGTTGACCTTGAAGCAGAGCTTAAGGAGCTGACAGAAAAGCGTGATACTGTTGCTAACGAGTTTGAACGTGATAACATCGCTAAAGAGCTTGGAATGGTACCTACTGATGTTGATATGACAGGTAACAGTGAGTATCAGGCACTTAAAGCTAAAATCGAGGAAAAAGAGAAAACTCTTGCCGATGAAAACGATACATCGGAACTTATCAGAAAGCTCAAAAACGAGCGAAACGAACTGCTAAGGCAAGTTTCATCGGTTGACACAAAGATTGAGCTTGGTGTGGCGAATAACAAGCGTATAGACGATAGTATAGCCGACCTTGAGGATAAGAGAACCGACCTCAATCAAGAGATAGCTGATTGGGAAAGAAAGCTTGACTTGCTGAAAGAGTTTACACGTAAGAAAAACGAACTCTTACAGGCTGATGTTAATAAGTACTTGGATTTTGCCACAGCAAAGCTTTTTAGACCGCTCTTAAATGGTGATACCGAGGAGTGCTGCGACTTTGTTTACAATGGTGAAGCATATGCGAGAAACCTAAATCATGGTGCAAGAATGTTAGTTGAGGTTGACGTGTGCCGAGCTTTTCAGAAAGTGGCAAACGTTAATTTTCCAATTATTATTGATGATACAGAGAGCGTTGACGATTGGAGAATACCACAGATTGATAACCAGCTAATCTTGTTAAAGCATACACAGGACAAAGAGCTTGTGATTGAAAATATGGAGGTATAGAGATGATTGAGGCAAAAGACGGAGAAGTTACAATTAGAGGTATAAAAAGCCATGTTATGGCAGAGGCAGTTACTGTTTTACATGCGCTTAAAGAGTCAGTTTCAGAGGAAGAGTACAAAATGGTAATTAGACTTGCTGATAAAAGTAGGGAGCAGTTGAGTGACGAAGTTGAGAGAATGAGAGAAGAAACAGAGAAAATGAAAGAAGAAACAGAGAAAATGAAAGAAGAACTCAAAAAGTTACTTGGATTATAGGAGGTTCAACATGAGTATTAAGAAGAGAAACTATTCCATGGGCGGTAAGAAACATACTGTAGAGCTTAAGTATGACGGATATATGTATACAGTCATATCTGATGGAGTTTTATTCAAGCAGACACCTAATGAACTGTTTGCGGTTCAGGTTTTTAATGAGATTTAGGAGGATTAATTATGGCAGAGAATACGCAGTTAGTTGAGTATGAATCAAATGGGGAAATGGTAAAAATTTCTCCAACAATGATAAAAAGATACCTTGTAAGTGGCGGGGGGAATGTATGTGGCGGGGGAGGAAAGATGGTTATGTCATTTTTCAGATACCAGCACTTAAATCCGTTTTTGAGAGAAGCATACCTTATTAAGTATGGAAGCAACGACCCAGCCACAATAGTTACTGGAAAAGACGTTTTTACAAAGAGAGCCAATGCGGACCCACGATATAAGGGAAAGAAGGCAGGAATTATTGTAATTAAAAAGGACGGAGCCGTTGAGGAACGAGAGGGAACAATGGTTTTACCTAACGAAACTATCGTAGGTGGCTGGGCGAAAATCTTTATTGATGGAAAAGAGGACGAGTATCAGTCAGTAGGCTTTGATGAGTATGCAGGAAGAAAAAAAGATGGTTCGCTTAACAGCCAATGGGCGAAAAAACCAGCCACAATGATTAGAAAAGTAGCTGTTGTACAGGCTTTAAGAGAAGCGTTTCCAGATAGATTTCAAGGTTTATATGCACAAGAGGAATTTCAAAATGTATCAGATGTAAAACTTGATACAGAAAAGGTTGTTGCTGATGAAATCAAAGAACACGCAAATAGTGTAGATTTTGACGAGGACAACATAATTGATGTAGAGCCGACCGACACAGCCGACAAGCAGTCAGAGGAGCTGCCGCCGTTCATGCAGAGTGAGGAGAGCTGATATGAGAGTAATTTCACAGAACGGAACAATAGATGTTCCTTATGAAAACTTTGTTTTTTCAATATTAAATAGTAGTGGTGGGAATTATGGAATTGTTGCAGTTAAAAATGTCGCAGAGCCACCGGAACTTTTTATGAACAGCCTTATAGCAACCTATTCCACCGAAGCAAAGGCAATTAAGGCTATGGAAATGCTTAGAAAACAGTATAAGAGATTGGAAACTTTGAAACTTTATACGAAGGGAAGTCACGAAGATATAAGGGAAATATTAACATTAGATGAACTTGGATGCACAATTTTAAAAACTAGAAAGCTAAGCGTTTTTCAATTCCCACAGGATGATGAAATCGAGGTGTGAGTATGGATGAAGAATGGAAGTGGATAAAAGGCTTTAAGGGGCAATATCAGATTTCCAATTACGGAAGAGTAAAGAGTTTTAAAAAGACAGAGGGCGGATATATTCTATCAAATCAAAATGCAACAGGAGATTATCTTCGCATTGTTTTAAGAAATTCTGTAACTAACAAAAAGAAGTCAATAGCAATACATCAATTGGTTGCAGAACATTTTATAGGAGACAGACCACAAGGATATCAAGTACACCATAAAGACGGAAATAAGCAAAACAATATCGTTTCAAATTTGGAATATATTCATCCAAAGAAGCACAGAAAAGAAACGGAAAAAACGCATCCACAAGTGGTTACAGGAATTGTTAATTATAACAAATATGAGAAACCAAGAAAAATATGCCAATACACTAAGGATGGAGTATTACTTGCTACATATGTAAATGGAGAAGTTGCAAGTAGGATGACAGGAATATGTCAGAGGAATATTTTGCAAGTAGCCAATAAAGAACCTTTTAATAATAAAGGCGGTATTAGAAAAAAGGCGGGGCGGTATATTTTGGAAACTTGCAGATGAAAGCGAGGTGATGTAATGCTCAAATTGAAATGTTGCGGAACTGGAAGTAAAGGAAATTCTTACGCTCTTATGTCGCAAAACGAAACACTTATTCTTGATGTGGGAATGGGGATTAAAGACATAAAAAAGATGTGTGATTGGAATGTAAAAAATATAGTAGGTTGCCTTATCTCACACGAGCATTATTGACGATCATTCGAGGTCATTAAACGATTTTAAGTCAATGGGAATACCGATACTTGCCCCATATTTAGGCGATAGCTGTAAATCAATGAATATGGGTGAATTTACAGTAAAACCTTTTGATTTAACAACAATAGACGGAAATTGGACACACACAGATGCAAATGGGGAGCCTTGCCCGATATATGGCTTTCTGATTACTCACAAGGAAATGGGGAGAATGCTTTACATAACCGATTGTGAGGTTGTCAAATGGAGATTTAAAGACATAAACCACATTCTCTTAGGCGTGAATTATGACAAGGATTTAATCGACAGGGATAACACAGGTAAAGCTAATCACGTTTTCAGAGGTCACTTATCCATTGACACAGCTTGCGATTTTGTTAAGGCAAATTATTCAGATAGCTTGCAGAACGTCATAATGTGCCATTTATCAAGTGAAAACGCCGATAGTGATAGTTTTATCGAGAAGATGAAGAAAGTTGCTTATGGGGCGAATGTAGATGTTGCAGAGCGCAACAAGGAATGGGTACTTGCTAATCCTAATGAGTGCCCTTTTTAGAAAGAAGATTATATGCCAAGAGTTTCTTTTGGACAGGAGGTGTGAATGAGAAACTTTTATAGCGGTATCAGTAATGATAAAACACAATTTTTGATAAATATGAATTGGTATAAGGACAATGATGTAGAGGCTTGTTTTAACCATAGTAAAATTTTTCATGGATTGCCTAAAAATTGCAGTATTGAAAAAAATGATTTTGAATTAGTATATTTAAAATTTGAATGGATTGGCAATACATATTACCCACAAGAAAGTGATAAAAGTGAAGGGCAACCAATTAGGGTATATAAAATCAAGATGTAAATAATAAATTCTGAAAAGGAAAAATATCCTAATGCAGAACAGAAATACAGATTTGAATTAGTAGAGAGTGAGGAAAAATAATGAACATTGTAACATTAATCGGCAGATTAACTAGGGACCCGGAGATTAGATATTCACAGGGAGAGAATGCAATGGCAATAGCAAGGTTTACACTTGCCGTTGACAAAAATTTTAAAAAGAAAGGTGATACGGCAAATTTCATTAACTGCGTGGCTTTTGGCAAAATTGCTGAAACAGTAGAAAAGCATGTATTTAAAGGCTCAAAGATAGCAGTTATCGGTGAGTGGACTACAGGCAGTTACAAGAATAGAGACGGAAACACAGTCTACACTAACGATTGCAATATATCTAAGTTGGAATTTTGTGACAGCAAAAATTCAAGTGGCAGCAGTGCAGAGCCACAGCCAAACACCGATGATAGCTTTATGTCAATTCCTGATGGTATTGACGAGGAATTACCATTTAACTAAGAGTCGGTTGATTACAGGGCAGTCAATAACGGCTGTCCTAGGAAGGAAAAATAATGGATTATACAAATAAAATATTTGCAAATATTGCAAAGGATATGTCGGAGCAAAAAGATATTGCAGTTGTAAGAGCGTTTGTATTTCAGATTACAGAACTGCTACAGAAAAATGGCATTATGCCAATATGCACTGAAAGATACTTGAATATCAATTCTGATAAATCAAGTTACAGTATTATCAGAAAAATCAATATCTCATTCGATGAGCTTGATTGTACCGAGCATGACCAAAAAGTGAGAGAAGAAGCATACAGAGATTTTATCAAAGAATTTGAGAGAAGAGTTAATTCAAAAGATATATCTGAAAAACTCTTTGAAACTGAATGTATATTATTGGAGCGTGATAAGAATGAGATTGATTTACGTGGATAAACTAAAGGAGGATAAAACAATGTGTAGAAAAATAAAAA
>ERZ780030.809-NODE-809-length-11425-cov-3.514424_pt1 | contig 11425 bp, 9 predicted proteins | sample MGYA00511857_ERZ780030 | MGnify/ENA primary metagenome ERZ780030 (study PRJEB29588, sample SAMEA2162530) | human gut metagenome | biome: human gut; feature: human-associated habitat; material: faeces | place: Denmark | collected 2008/2010 ... | reverse complement strand
GGAAAAGCTCCCCCCGCCAAACCAGTTGTCCATTGCCTTCTTGCGGATAAGGTCGCTTACTTCTACCTTGCCGCCATTGTATTCGAAAGGAGACATGCCGTACTCTGCTAACGAGCGTTCACCTTTATATTCTTGATAGTATCCGTCGCCTTTGGTGTAGTGCAGGCCGATATTCAGGTTCCATTGTGGGGTGAAATTGTGGTTGAATAGCAGCTGGTAATTCTTTTGCGTATAGTTGTCGGTCTGGTCGTCATAGAAATGCAGTGCACCTCCTTCGTCCGTGAGGTAATGCTTCTCGCCGTTGTCGTCTTTATAATATTCTTTGTTGTATACATGGCCGTCCCGGTCGGTGGCGTACATGAATCCGCAGGAATTATAACGCCGTCCGTAACGTTCCATCTCTTCCTTGCTGGCATAGTTCCATGCGTGGTAAGTGCGCTCTTTGCCGGCAAAGGTTATCAGCTTGATAGAGGTGTTGTCATTGTAGTACCCTCCTTGCAGGTAATAGGAGTTCAGTCCCACAGACGCCCGGTCTATATATCCGTCTGTACTGATGTTGGAGAGCCGCGCGTCGAACGACCAATGATTGTTGATGAGTCCCGTTCCCACTTTCACCGTCTCCTTGTGCGTATGGAAGGAGCCGTAGGAACCGTTGAATTCTGCATAGGGTTTCATGGAGAAATCACCCGTCTGCATGTTGATGCTGGCACCGAAAGCTCCTGCACCGTTCGTTGAGGTACCAGCTCCGCGTTGCACCTGCATATCCTTGACGGAGGAGGCGAAATCCGGCAGGTTGACCCAGAATACCGTGTGGCTTTCCGCATCGTTGATGGGAATACCGTTAGCGGTGACGTTGATGCGTGTGCCATCTGTTCCGCGGACTCTCAGCGTGGTGTAACCCACCCCGGCACCGGCATCGCGGGTAGTAAGGGCGGAGGGTGTCATACTCAACAGATACGGTAGGTCTTGTCCGAAATTCTGTTTTTTCAGTTGTTCTTTGCCTATATTGGTGAATGCCACCGGTGTGCTGTTTGTGGCACGTGTGGAGATGACTTCCACTTCCTGCAGGTTTATCACCCGCAGACTGTCTTGCTCTTGTGTCTGCGCACAGACACCCAGTGCTGCCATAAGGAGGCAGGTCGCCATTGCATGTCTCTTCATTTGCAATTGTTTCGTTTAGATGAATAACAGAAAAGGGGAACTTTTCTTCTTTTCCCTCCGCCGGCATTACCCGGATCAGGTTAATGGGTATGATCTCAGCCCGTCATATTAGGGCACCCCTTAGTTGAAATCGGGGGCAAAATTAAGTGTTTTCGCTGAAACACGCAAATCGAGTGAACGATAACCGGAAATATTTGTTAATTTTGTAGGCCGGTGGGTATTTTTTAATCCTGCTGGTAAAGTGTAATTATTAACTTCAAACGAACAAATATTATGTTATTATTATTGCAAGCGGCAGCTCCTGCTGCCGAAACTGTTGTAGAAGATGGTTTTAGTAAATTGCAGGTCTTTCTCCAACAACTGATAGACTGGGGAGTAAATGCAGGTGGTCATATCATCAGCGCTGTGCTGATTTTCATAGTAGGACGTTTCCTGATATCTTTCCTTAATAAAATGGTGGCCCGGTTGTTGGCTAAGCGGCATGTGGATGCCAGTATCCAGAGTTTTGTAAAGAGTTTGGTGAACATCTTGCTGACTATCTTATTGATTGTTGCCGTTATCGGTAAATTAGGAGTAGAAACAACTTCATTTGCTGCCTTGCTGGCATCCGCCGGTGTGGCTATCGGTATGGCATTGTCCGGTAACTTGCAGAACTTTGCAGGTGGTCTGATTGTATTGCTGCTCCGTCCTTATAAAGTAGGTGACTTGATTGAAAGCCAAGGCATCACGGGCACGGTTCGTGAGATCCAGATTTTCCATACGATTCTGACTACCGGTGATAATAAGATTATTTATATCCCGAATGGTGCGTTGAGCAGTGGTACTGTGACTAATTACAGTCGTGAAGCTACCCGTCGTGTAGAATGGATAATCGGTGTGGAGTATGGCGAAAATTTTGATAAGGTGGAAGAAACTACCCGTCGTATCATTGCCGAAGACAAGCGGATTCTTAGTGATCCGGCTCCTTTTGTAGCCCTTCATGCACTGGATGCCAGTAGCGTGAATGTGATTATCCGTGCCTGGGTGAAGAGTGAGGACTATTGGGGAGTTTATTTCGATATGAACAAGACCATCTACTCTGTATTCAATAAGGAGGGTATAGGTTTCCCTTTCCCACAACTGACGGTACATCAGGCAAAGGATTGATAGTGGTCTGGAATTGATAACCATAAATGAATAAAGGGCATAACAACAATTTGTTATGCCCTTTATTCATTATAGTTAATACTCGTGATGTTTTTTATTGTAAATCACATTTCATATACTCCGAGTTCTTCCTCTATGGCTTCACATTCATCTTTCTCTATATGCAGTAAGCGATTGATTTCCCTTCGCTTTTCGAGGTCAGTGAAATAACTTTCTACTACGGTATACAGGTCGAATCCTTTGGTGGAACCTGCTGCCATGTCTAATGACTCTACCATTTTCTCTACTTCCCTGTGAATGCGTTCCTTGTTGATGAAATGCAACTCATTACTATGAATCAGATACTTTTCCATGATCGTTGGTATTTAAAGTTCTATTAATATAACGTCTGTTATGAACGGTTAGTTCATACAAAAAATAATAATTCCTCTCTGAGTTAATAGAGAATTAATAGCTTTATTAATACTCCTCGTGTATTATTGCCGAATAATAGCGTAAAAGTAAATTTAAAAAGTAATAATACCATGAAAAAAGTAATTAGTATGAATCTGATAAATGTAATTCAAATGAAAACACAAAGCTTTTGGTTGACAGCACTATTAGTGCTGTTAGGTGTTTTTTCTACAGTGAATACCAACGCTGCAGAAAAGTTAATGGCTGGTACCGGCAAAGTGAATATAACCCCGCCTAATCCCAGCTATCCGGTTCACGATTCACTCTATGCACGAACTCTTATTCTTGAAGCGGGAGCTTCGCGTATTGCTTTTGTCTCTCTGGATTTGGTTATGTACAGTAATGTTCCGTTAGCCGAGAAACTAAAAAAGCAATTTGGTTTGCAGGAAGTCTATTTCTGTCCCCAGCATACACATTCCGGTGAGGCAGGGCCCAAGGAATGGCTCGATGCTCAGATAACCAAAGCTTTGAAACAGGCTTCTTCTTCTATGTTCGAGGCTCGTATTTCAGCCGGTTATCGTAGTTTTCCTCAATTAAGTTTCAACCGGTTGCTTCTTCGTGAAGACGGTCGCGCCCGCGAATCATGGGTAGGAGATGACCACTACAGGGCGGTGAATCCGGAGCGTATTCCTCATGGGCCTGTTGATAATTCTGTAGGTGTCATTAAACTGGAGGACACGAAAGGCAATCCGAAAGTAATTCTAATGAATTATGCCTGCCATCCGGATGTGGCCTGGAATAACTTTGAAATCTCTGCCGACTATGTGGGCTATGCCACTAAATATACGGAAGAAGCTTTTAACAATCAGGTATATTGCCTCTTTGTACAAGGCGGTGCAGGAAACCAGGCACCTTTATTTAAGGATGGCGGACGTACCGGGCCGGATGACCCTCGCCCGTCCAATTATGATTTGATAGACCGTATGGGTAAATTGCTTTCTATTGAAGCCGTTAAACTGGCCAAAGAAATATATCCGAACCCGTATGATGTACCCAATATTAAGGTGAAGACTGACTCTCTGCATTTTATCGGCAGACATGACAAGAACCTGAAGTATAATGTGCATTTCTCCGTAATATCCATTAATAACCGTATTGCCATTGCCACTGTTCCCGGTGAACCTTTCATCAAGTTCCAGATTGATTGGAAACGGGAAATGCAACCCAATCATGTTATTCCTTTCTTCTTCGGATATACCTGGAACAACGGAAGATGGCCGATGTATCTGCCTGATATTCGATCGGCAGCTTATGGTGGCTTCGGAGCAGATGAAGGATCGTGGCTTATTGAAGTCGGAGCAGGTGAAAAGATTTTCAACAAGCTGATAGAGAATTATTATCGGATGATGGGAGTATTCCGTTGAGGATGCTCTGAGTAAATAGAAAGAAGAAGATGTATCGGGAAATTTCCAAATACATCTTCTTTGCTTTTATTGGGATAACAGTGCAAACAATGATTGTTCTCTTTTATGTACTAAAAGTAAATTTTATAACTGATATTCGGTATCAATCCCGATCCGTCTTTTTTCTCTATCTTATGAGTTTTTTCGTTGTACTGGTAAAAGTGCATTCCTGTGCGCATACCTACATTTAGCATTTTAATAGAAAACTCATGAGATATTTTCTTTTTATTAATTCTATAACTGAAAGAGATGTCACCGTTGATGGAGGGATCAAACTTCTTGCTGTAAGCTCTGGTTTCATCAAATTTGATATCATGTTCTATCATACTTTTACCTTCATCTACAGGGGTATATCGGTCACCACCTTGGAAAAAGATACGCCCGTTGAGACTTAGTACATTTTGTTTATTACGTCCTACCATCCATTCTTTTCCGGCAAGTATGTTCAGGAGATAGTTTTTGTCCAACCGTGTATTACGCCAGATGTTATCTCCGGCTTTGTATTTTGATTTAAAAAGAGAAGCCGTTATCATATAGTAGAAACCATTTTTCATGTATTGTTCTAATGTGATGTCTATACCGTAATTCACTCCGGAGCCTCTATTCTTTAATGTCCTGTCCAGATAGAAACTCTGATGGTTGATGATGGAAAAGGAAGAATTCTCTTCAACAGGTATTCGGAATAGATATTGATAATAGGGTTCCACTTTTAAGTGCATGTACGAGTTGATGTTCCAGTCGTATGTAAGCCCGAAGTGATGAGCCTTTGAAAAATCCAGGTATCTGTTGGATTTGGTTTTTCCGTTGGCTTCCTGTTCCACAAAGTAGTAGTCAAGCTTTTCCCTGCGACTGTGCAGACCGTATGCCAGTGCCAAGGCGTGTTTCGGATTAAAGCTCCATTTAAGGGCTGCTCTGGGTTCTACGGTCCAGTTCTTATTCAGGGTGAAGTACTGTGCGGTGATGCCCAGACTGGTAGTAAGATGGTTACTTAGGTTGATGACAGAACTGCTGTATGCCGAGAGCACACAACTTCCCCCATTCCCTTTTGAAATCTGTTCCATAGGTACATCTAAACCGAAATTAGGACTGATTTTGTAATCCAAGTCATATTGGAGCCCTGTAACTGTGATACCTGTCCGGTTGATATGGTTGGAATTGAATTTCTTGTTCAGATAGGAATTAAAGACTATATCCCATTTGGAATTCCGGATATCTCCTACATGGACCAGTTTGTCATCTTCTGTCATCTGATCAGCTCTCGTGCGATCTTTCGAGTAAGTGGCGGCTAATGAAGAACGGATATACGTATCTGCATTGATAAGATACTTGTGTGTAAGTCCTCCTGCCGCTTTGTCAAAAGCTGTATTTCCGGACTGCCGGTCACCTTGTGTCTCCCATTCATCACGGTCGATGGCTTCCGGCTTATAACGGTCAATCAGCCCGATTCCCCAGATAGAGAAAGTTCCGGCCTTCCGGGTAGGAAAATTTAATTTGAATGATAAGTCCTGATATTTCAGATTCATATCATTTCTTGTAGCCAAGGAAGTGGTGGTGAAGCGGTAATTGAAGATATAGGAACTTCCATGCTTCCTGCTTATCGGGCCTTCCGATGCCAGGTCAATACCCAGAATACCTAACTGAAATGTATGTTCATACTTCTGATTGTTGCCATTTCGTATTTGCATGTCGAAGATACCTGATAGCGCATTGCTGTATTCGGAAGGGAACGCACCGTTGTAAAAATCGGAGTTACCGATCACCTGTGTACTCAGCGCCGAAAGAAAGCCCCCACCCAGTCCGGTAAGGTCGGCGAAGTGAGTCGGATTGGGAATTTCTACCCCTTCCAACCTCCATTGGGTAAACTGGGGTGAATTTCCTCTGATAGCTACAGCGTTGGTTCCTACATCTCCTGCCACACCTGCAAATGCGGAACTCAGACGTGCCGGATCATCAAAACCATTGGCAAACCTGCCTGCTTCTTCCATGCTGATCATGCGTCCGCCGGTAATGGCCATTGCATTCAGAGGTTTATCTTTCTTTATCTCCGGTTGTATGACGACTTCCGCCAACGAGTGAATGTTTTCATCCAGAGTGATTTCCATATATACTTCCTTGGAAGAGGTTACAGGTATCTCATTGAAAATATTGGTATTATATCCTACATAGGAGGTTTGTATATTGCATCGTCCCACAGGAACATTGTCTATCCGAAATCTCCCCAGACTGTCTGTTGTGCTGCCTAAAGAACCGACATTCATAATTCTTACAGTAGCAAACTCTATGGGTGCATTGGTTTTGGAATCCAGTACAATTCCTCTGACTGTTTGGGTAGGTTTCTCTGTTTTTTCCTTGGTGGATTTCTGTAGTTCATTGCCGGATGGAGTGATAATGATATGGTAGCCTGTTATTTTGTACGAATAGCGGGTGTCTTTCAAGATTTGCGCTAACGCCTTGTCAATGCTTTGGGATTCTAAGGACAGGGATATTTTTCTCTTTACATCTACGGCCGATAATTCATAGGCTATGCTGTATCCGGTTTGTAGTTCTATTTCGGCAAAAGCTTCTTTCAGTGATATGTTTTTATTCTGTATAGTGATTTGCTTTCTGTCATTCTGTGCTGTGGCATTCAATGAGAGAAAGGCAAAAAATAAAAAAAGGAGTATCTTGTCTGTTTCTTTATTAATGGTTATTCGATTCATTGTTGTATGTTTTTATAAGATAAGCTGCATTTCGGCATAACTTTTTCATGCAAGCATGAAAGTTCTGCACTCAATTTGCATTATCTTTGTATAGTTAATACTTTGTTTTACTTTACGGTTTGATGGAGCATTAGCATTTCAGAACCGGGTTGAGGGTCTCAAGCTGCAATCCGGTTCCTTTTCTTCATAGGCAGTTTCTTTTTATTGTTTTTTGATTAGTTCTACTTTGTCTCTCTGTATCTGATAACTGAAGCCGATCATCTCACTCAATACAGGCAGAACTTCTTCCAGATTTTCATTTTTCAGGAACCGGACGGTATATCGTTTGGAGGCGGGAACGTTCATTGTATGATTGATAGTTACATTATAACGTCTCTCTAATGTTTGCAGGATTTCGGTGAAAGGCGCATCGGTAAATATCAGTTTTCCCGTGATCCAGCCATCTGCATCGGTTGGAGAAACTTCGGTAATGTTGACGGCGGATGTTTTTTTATCGTACATCAACTGTTCATTAGGTTTCAGTATCCGCGAGCCTTGAACGGGAGGGGTGACTTCAACTTTGCCACTTGTCAGGGTAGTGGTCACCAGTTCATCATCAGCGTATGCCTTTACATTGAATTGGGTTCCTAATACTTTGACTGAAAGTTGGGACGTTTCTACAATAAACGGTTTCGCTGCATCTTTCCGAACAGAAAAATAGGCTTCACCGTCAAGGTATACAAGGCGCTGCGCTTTCGAGAACTTTTCCGGGTATTTGATTGCTGTTCCTGCATTCAGCCATATTTCGGAGCTATCAGGCAATAGGAAGTGTTTTTTATCACCGTATGCAACAGATATCTCAACCCATTTATCCTTCGTGGAAGTATAGTACAGATAACTTCCTGCAATAATCAGTAGCGGAATCAGGGCTGCCGCGATGCTCATTCGTTTTTGATAGAAAGGTCGGGGCACTATTTTCTTATAACCGATCTTTTGGTTTACTCTGTCTAATGCAAGTTTAGTGTCCGGGTCTGTTTTTGCCTCCAATTGATCCCAATATTCCAATGAAGCTTTTTCTTTTTCTTCAGTGTCTTTATCTTTAATGATCCATTTCTGAACCTTCTCTTCCGTTTCGGGAGAGAAGCGACCGGATAAATATGTTCCGATGATTCTAACGATATTATTCTTCTCCATTCTGTTGCATTTACTATATATACAGTCAACGGATGAAAAACTCAGTAAGCAAATGAATCTTTTTTCTATTTTTTCTTTTTAGAAATAGGGGGTTACCTGAATAAGCGAGAAAAAGAACAGAACTATCTGCCTCGTACCTGGCTTGTATCTTCTTCGTACCCTCCTCGTACCAACTTCGCTATTTTGTTCCTCGTATAGGAGCGAAGGAAATGCGAACCGGGTATAAAGAGGAAGAACTTTTGACCAAAAGGTAATATTGTATGTTGTTTGTCTCTTTTCTGTTATGAATTTATTCACCACAGATTCATTACCATACCATTATGCCAGTAATAAGAAGAAGTATGAAATAGTTTTCCGTATCTCTTTCAGAGCGAGGCTTAACTGACTTTCCACATTTCTCTTGGTAGTATTCAGTCGTACGGCTATCTCTTCATTACTTAGGCCCTCGTTGCGACTTAGCATGTATATCTTTCTCCGTTGTTCCGGCATTTTTTCTACCGTGTGATCTATTAGTAATCCGAGTTCTTTGGCTATCAGATCTTCTTCCGAAGTAGAACTACATTCCTGCTGCTGGACACTACTCAGATAAGTATCCTCTACATATTTGTGCTTCAGAAAGTTGATGGCAGAATTTCTGGCAATTGTGTGCAGGTAAGAATCAAATGATCTGGAGATATCGACAGAGTGGCGGTTCATCCAGAGGTTTACAAATAAATCCTCTGTCAGTTCTTCAGCATCCGGACTCGACTTGATGTAGCCCTGGATAAAGGCTTTTGTTTTACCGTAATAAGTGATAAAAACCTCCTCGAAGGCCTCATGACTATCTTGTCGTAAAGCCTCCAAGGTTTTTATATCAATCTTATTGCTCATTTATGGTCCGGTTTTGTTTTTTGGCGGGAGCAAAAGAAGTGATTATTTGTTTGATGAAGCTATTCTTTTGGATTAATTAACCTTGTCTATTTTATTTTCTATTCTTAGTTTTTATTTCCGACACTTCTGCAATGTTTCCGTATCGCTTTTATTTCAGATACTTCTTCAGCGGGCAGTTCGTAACTTTTAATCCTTCGGCTATACTTTGGGCATTCATTCGCGCACCCTTCAAAGATGTATGTGTATGATCTGTATTATAGAAAACAGCTGATTTCTTGGGCCCCATCTTTTGGAGTTTATCTGCGGATATTTTATTCAGATCAATAAAGCAGGCTCCGGTTGCTTCTGCCGCTTCACGTGTCCATTTACCGTAACTCTTGCTATTGCGTTCTATTTGTCCGTCTTTCCACTTATTGCGGGGCGTGTGACTCAATACAATCGGGATTGCTCCTTTTTCTTGTGCATCCCTGATGAACTTGCGGAGATACCAGCCAAAAGTATAGACTACCTGGTATTTTCCGGTCTTTTCCATCAGAAAGACTTTGCTTTCATCTCCCGAACCGTGTAATTCACCACGGGCTTTTCCGATATTGATATCTCCTCCGTCATTATGTCCGAACTGGATGAGTACGAAATCTCCCGGTTTAAGTGCATCATACACTTTGTCCCAGCGTCCTTCATCTAAGAAAGTGCGGGCACTGCGTCCGGCCATGGCACAATTTTCTACAGATACCTTCTTTGAATTAAATATCTCAGTTATTACACTTCCCCATCCCCACATACTGTCTTTATCATCATCTTTATTCTTTACCGTACTGTCACCGATAGTGAATACCACCGGGCATCCTTTTTTCCGGCTGGAACCGGTAATTGTATCCTGCTCAACCGGTTTCAAATAGTTGGCCAGTTCTAACCTTTCATAGTTTCGGATACCTTCAGTTGCAGATTCTGCGTTCACTTTTGCCCCGAAGGCACTGGTGTGGATGCGGTCTAAGTAGAACATATATTTCACTTTTTCCTTGCCGAATTTCTCAAATTTGGATGCGGTGATATCATTCAGGTCTATAAAAGGTACTTCTTGTTCTTCGGCTATTTGTTTGGCCCACAGGCCGAAAGTTTGGTTGACACGTGTGATAATTGTACTGTCTTTATCTTCCCAAGCATTGCGGGGAGTCAGTGAGAAGAGGATAGGGTGGGCACCTTTCGCCTTTACATCCTGCACGAAGCGACGCATATATTCTCCATAGGAGTATACAGTTTCCTTCACTCCGGTTTCCTGGATGGTTACATTCAGGCTATCTTTACCGATTCCCGGTATGGAAGCGCGTGCGCGCCCGCTGTCATAAGGGCCATTGTCATTATGTCCCAGTTCGATGATCACCCAATCGCCAGCTTGGACCCCTTTTATAACATCCGGCCAGAAACGGTTGTAGAACGTACGGCTACTTGTTCCTCCCAATGCATGGTTTTCTACGGTAATCCGGTCTGAATCGAAATAATCACCGGCATAATATCCCCAGCCCCATTGACCGTTATTCCCATTTCCCAAGGTTCCGGTACGCATGGTAGAGTTACCCACCAGAAACAGAATGGGATTATTTCCTTTCCGGCTTGAACCGGCTACAGGTCTTGCTGTACGGGCCTTATTCAAACTGTCCAGTGTATTGTCAATCACCTGGTTGACATCCTTCATCGGTGCAGATACCTTATTCTGGGCCTGTGCCGAGAAAACAAATGCGAATGTCATTCCTAAAATCAGATAGCTGTAAAATGTGTGTTTATTCATCTTTCTATAACCTTAATTCTTTGTTGGTGCAAAAATAGGTGAAATTTGAGTCTCTGCGAATGGAATATCATTCAGAATTGCTGTCTTTTTGTGCAATTGAGTGGGATTTCCTTAAAATTCAAACATTAAAGCTTTTTACGATGTTATATTAATAAACTTCAATCTACATGCTTACTACGTTCTTAAATGCATTAGCCACTATAATCAGTGTGACAAGTCTTCTCATCGTCACTTATGGGGCATTAATTGGGATAATTTCTTTTCTGGTCAATGAGTTTAAAAGATTCACGGGCAAGTACTCAACTACCAATATCCGGAAGTTACGGGCTACTTTCGGAACTTATTTGCTACTTGGACTTGAATTTCTTATCGCATCAGATATCTTAAAAACCGTACTGGAACCAACTTTGAATGAACTAGCAATTTTAGGTGGTATAGTCGTTCTGAGAACTATCTTATCCGTCTTTCTAAACAGAGAAATCAAAGATTTGGAGGCTGAAGGTGAAAAAGAGCAATGATTCTTGGGAAGTAAAAAGCATTATTAGATCTCTTCTTTAACATATTATCTGAATTATGTTAATCGTTAACATAATGAATCTAAATAGTTAACAACCTCCTTTATTCTATTAAACCATGTTATAAATACCCCTGTCTGGACCTGAAAATTTGGAGATATCCTCAAAGTCCGTATCTTTGCAATGTGTTTTTCATAGTATTAGATTTAAGGTTAACAA
>ERZ780030.804-NODE-804-length-11438-cov-3.110516_pt1 | contig 11438 bp, 11 predicted proteins | sample MGYA00511857_ERZ780030 | MGnify/ENA primary metagenome ERZ780030 (study PRJEB29588, sample SAMEA2162530) | human gut metagenome | biome: human gut; feature: human-associated habitat; material: faeces | place: Denmark | collected 2008/2010 ... | reverse complement strand
TCCAGGCGTACGTATTCACTATGTTGTCTGCCGTATTCATCCAGTTCCTTGTAGCCTATCAGGAAGCAGCGGAAACACTAGGGTATGACTGCGACTGTCTGCTGGAATGTGACAACAACGGTACGAACTTCGCTGCTACTCCCGTTGCCCACCCCATCCTCGCCAACCTCACACTGATTGGCAACGGTGGCAGCAAACAGGGCGTACGCCTGCGTGCCGGAACACAAGTGGAACTTTACAATACGCTTATCACCGGCAAAGGGCAACCTCTGACCGTAGAAACCACAGAAACTGAAACAGCCCTGAAAGAGGGTGTATCTAAACTGGAGTACGTAGCTATCAGCAAAACATTGTCTTCCAAAGAAGGCATTTACACCAACGATATGTTCGCAGCAGCAACGGGCAACCTCACTGCACAGAACTTCACTTGGGAAAATCTCTACGAAGGCACTATTGATGGTGGCAAAGACCTCAGTGCCGACAGTTTCTTCACCAAAGCCGAATATAAGGGAGCTGTAAAAACAGGCGACAACTGGACAAGCGGCAACTGGATCAAACAATAAAACGAGAAACACACATAATTCACGAAGCAATAGCTTCTACAAAGGCAACGCCGGACAAGTTCAGAGGAACTGTCCGGCATAAATTCTCATCTAAGAGAGAAAAGATCGAGAATCCGTGCCGATTATCTCAATTAAGCCTTTCGCGGAAATCTTCACCGGATGGTGACTGGAATACGTGAAGATCAAACTCAGAAATAATAGCCAACAGATGGTCGAAGACATCAGACTGCAAGTCTTCATAAGGTATCCAGGATGTGGTTGCAGAGAAGAAATACAGTTCCAACGGTATACCGTGATCGGTAGGCTGAAGCTGGCGCACCATGCAAGTCATATTATGATTCACCCCCGGATGGCTCTTCAGGTAACAATTCAGATAGGCACGGAAGACACCAAGATTCGTCTGGCGACGACCATTCACAAGGATGGAGTTATCGATATGATGTTCTTCATTATACTCCTTAATCACTTGTTCCGTCTGTTCAACATAGTTTGCCAAGAGCTGTATCTTGCGATACTTCGCCAACATTTCAGGCGTACAGAACCGCACACTGTTCATATCGATATTGATAGAACGTTTGATACGGCGTCCGCCACTCTCCTGCATACCACGCCAGTTCTGGAAAGAGTCGCTTACGAGCAAGTAAGGCGGAATAGTAGTGATGGTTTTGTCGAAATTACGAACCTTCACTGTATTCAATGACACTTCTATTACATCACCGTCCGCTCCATACTTAGGCATAGTGATCCAGTCGCCTACTTTCAGCATATTGTTGGCAGAAAGTTGCACACCGGAAACAAAGCCCATGATACTGTCTTTGAATACTAACATCAGCACGGCAGCCGAAGCTCCCAGACCGGCGAGAAATACATCGACGGTCAATCAGTATGCTGACAACGATGATACCACCGACAAAATAAAGGATGACCTGTACTGTCTGCAAGAGTCCCTTCAAAGGACGGTCGCGAAACTGTTCCTTCTCGCTATATACGGTATAAACCGCAGTAAGCAAAGCGCTGATAAAGCTAAGAAACATTATAATAATAAAAATGAGACAGAAGCGCAGGATAAGCGCCAACGTTGCCGACTCTGCGTCGGAAAATGCCAGAGGAAGCAGGATATAAATAAGAATAGGTGCCACCATACGGCTAAGATGCACCATCACTTTGCGGTCGAAAACAATGTCATCCCAGGTGGCTTTTGTTTGCTTTACCAAACGCGAAACGACTTTCAGCAAGATCTTCCGGCAAACAGTATCCGCCAGATAAGCCACCAGGAGAACTCCCAGGAATGCTATAAATTGATCTAACTGGGCAGCCAATGACTGGCTGAAACCTAAAGCCTGAAGTCCTTCGTTAATTTGTTGTACAATGCTCATGATACTAAGAATTAATTTTGGTGTTAATGGTTAGTAATTAACGCTCCCTGTTCAGGAAGTCTCCTATATCTTCTTTTAACCACTGATACAAGTAAAGGTTCTTGTATCCGCTGTTCTTTTTTAACATCAAGCTGACGTTGGTCTGGCTATTCTCATAGCTGGTCAGTTCGTTATGGAATTGCTCGTTGTGGGCAGCCAGACGCTTAATTTCCTGTTCGCGCTCGCGACGCAACACAGTACATACGGGGATAAGAAGTTTCATCACAACACCATCCATGAGGTGATGCCCCTGTATGTAGAGATAAGTAGTATCAGGATTCAGTCCCAGCTTCTCCAGTTCCACACCCAAAGCCTCCACCGACTTGATATTTCGCGGAAAACGTCTGCGCATCTCGGAAAGTTTCTTGGCAACGGCACGCTGCACGGGCTCCAGTGTTCGTTCGGGATGATGTACATTGACTTCCTGCAAGCGGGTGCAGGCATTGAAGTCATACATCGGAAAAGTATATGTATCTCGTTGGCGATAGAACCAGACGTTCCATAGAAAGAGCGGATAGACAATTTGCGAATAACGCTTCAGGAAAGCAGGAAAGTCTATCAGCATACGGTCGTTCAACGTAGCCTGCACGCAAACTTCATGCAAGCTTTCAGCATAACAATGGAAATTCTCGATGGCATATGCGTACGTCTGGAATATGTAGGGACTACTGTTTATCTTATGTGAAACGCTCGTTTTGCCTTGTAACAGAAAGTCGTAGTCACTGTCCACACAGGCTATCAGGCTCTTGCCCAGTTCAGTAGTGTTCAGCGTATTCATCAGCACCATCTTCTTACCCTTGGCAAGAGAGGTAGCCGAAGGCAGCATCACCTGAAAATAATATTCATCTGTCTCGAACTCAGCCAACAATGTGCGCCAGAAAGCTACATCATCGTAACTTTCCACATACGCCACAATGCGACGCCGCGCCTTCTTAGGATAAAGCTTGTTGGCGGCATTGAAATAGGCGGATGTAAGATTATGTTTTAAAGAAGTAGCCATGGTTATATTATCACTTTATCACCTTTATTTATATCTCAGTCGAAATATCGCTCACTTCCGTCACCGCATCCAGCCAGCCTTCCATGATGACGGCGGGAGAATGAGTGGTAAGTATCAGTTGCACATTGGGATTCAATTCACGTATCATACCGATAAGTTTTTGCTGCCACTCGATGTGAAGAGAGGCTTCGGGTTCATCCATAAAGAGGACACAATGGGGATTGTCGCGCACCAGCACGGTGAGCAGGATAATCAGCATCTGTTTTTCACCGGAAGATAGTTTATAGGGCAACAGGCGTTCACCGTCCTGATAGAAGATGATTTCATTACTGCGGCGATCTATGGTTTTGCGGGTATAGCTGAATAACTGATCCATCAGATCCTGGAACTTCCGCTTGGGAAGGGATAAGGAAGCAGCTTGTGAACGCTGTTCCTCATCACCGGAAAGGAGTTCGATCATCTTGTTGCCAATATTCACCTGGTAATCGAGGTATCGGCGTTGCAAGAGATAAAGTTGCCAGTCCAGTTCGGATTTGACGTTCGGATCGGCCATGCGGGCGGTAAAGTCGCCCATAATCAAGGGGCGGTCGTAACTACGAATTACGTCGTAAGGAATATACGTGGCATCCGGACGGTCGAAGGTAACACGTACGCCCTCTATCTCGCCGTTCTTTATCTCCCCCGAAAGTTCTTCCAGATAGTGGACGGAACGGTTAAGGATCGTGGTTTTCCCCACTCCGTTGATACCGGAAAGGATATTCACGTCGGGACGTAAGTCCCAAGCTATGTCAAAGCGATCCCACAACCTGTGTATCTCTATACGTTTGATGTAATTAGCTTGTTCTTCCATAGTTTTTGCTTTTAATTAAAGCAAATATACGTGATTATCTTTTATTTCCACGCCCGGAAATAGAAAAATCACTTCTCATCCGGTAAATCAATGCAGAAACATGCGCCATCCCGATAAGATGTATCGAGATAAATGGCCCCCCCCAGACGGGTGACAATGAGGCGACAGGAATAAAGACCTAAGCCTGTGCCAGGCATGAAGTCATCCAGTTTGGTAAAACGGTCGAATATGTATTCGGCTTTGTCGGCAGGGATACCGATCCCCGTATCACTTACCATAATACGAATCTTCCCACCGGTACGCATCAGATTCATACGAATAGTACCGGCAGTTGTAAACTTCGCGGCATTGTTCAGGATATGTTCTACAACGTGTTGCAGATATTTATCATTCGTTTTTACAAGGCACTCATCCAGTCCGGATTCAAACAACCAGGTGATTCCGGATTTTTTCGTTTTTCCCTTACACATATCCAGAAGTCCTGCACAAATCGGCAATATATCTATCCGTTCCATAGGAAATAACTCCAGCGAACTGCTTAAATCCGATACTTGCAGGATATCCTCGAACAATTCGGTCAATTGATTAGAGTTCTTTTCAATGATGACCGGAAAATCTTTCTTGTCTTCCTGATCCAAGTCTTCATTCAGCAACAAAGTACTGAAACCACAGATAGCATTTAGCGGAGTACGTATCTCATGACACATGGATTGGAGGAATTCTGTCTTCATACGGTCACTCGCTTTGGCACGTTCACTTTCCTCAGCCACTTTTTCATTAGACAGAATCAACGCCTGCTTCGTTGCCTTCAGTCGTTTCGTCAACAAGTACTGATAAAGCCCCCAGATAAAGAAAACCAGAAGCAGGACTATGAGCACAACAAAAGCGACGCGATGATAACGTGCCTGAAGCTCTGCCTGTTCTATCTTCAATTTATCCACTTCAAACAACGAACGCATCTCGGCCAACTGCTTATTCGTCTCTTCTACATGATTACCTTCCATCAGACTGGTGTACTCCCAAAAAGCGTCAAATCCTTCTTTGTAATGTTGTTTCCATCGGGTAACCAGGTTAATCTTCTTCGCCAACAACTCTGTCCGACTGTTCGTATCGGCAGAATCCGTTTGTTCCAGCAGTTCATCGATGGTCCGCATGGCAAGGTCATACTGTGCCGTATAAAAATAGTAACGGAAAGCGGACGGCAAAAGCCACTCTTTATTCTCTTCCGGCGTCTTGACCTGATAATATTCCTTCATCCGGGAATAAATTTCATCAGCCCTTTTCCTGCCTATGATATCTCCGAAGTAAAGAAGCTCGCTATAAACACCCATACGCAAGGCTTCACGACTACGGGTGCGGATATAAGCGCGTCTCTTATAGAAAGGCAATTCAAACTGATTGTCATAGAGTTGTTCCGTCTGTTCCAAGGCCTCCACCGCTTTAGCGGCTTCCTCAGCTTTTCCTTCCGCACGGTATATGAATTCGATACGGGTCAGATAATACCAATTGAACTTATAACTGACCTCGAACGGCAGACCGCTGACCAAATGGTGAATGTTCTTCAAATGAACAATGCGGTCTTCTGAATTGGCAACAGACGGTGAAAAGTAACTAATGCATTCCATTGCCGAACAAAGTATCATTTCCCACTGCACTTCCTGCGACTTATCCGAGAGATTTACCTTATGACGCTTATACCGTGAGATTTCTTCATTGGCTTCATCAGGTTTCTCTGCCTCATCCATCTTGCAAACAGAAGGAAAAGCTTTGAGCCATGCCATATAAAAGTCCTTATAAGCCCCTTCCAGACACTCTTCTCCTATCTGCTGATAGTAGCGCAAAGAGTCCGGTTCATCTTTATAACTGCGACAAAGAATATCCAGTGTCTCAAAAATATATATCTGATTTTTCAACTGAATGGCCAGTTGCAGCGATTCGTTAATATAGGTACGTTTGCTTGTCACATCATCGGACAAGTCATACAAGTCAATATACAGCTCCATCCTCTGCTGTTTGTCTACGGAATTGTCTTGTAGTGTTTGCAACAGGTGTTTTCTGGTCTGATTAACATCAATCTCCTGAGCAACACTAACTTGCAGACAAAAGAATATGAACCAGAGGGTCGTTATAATTTTTATCAAGTAGTTTATCATATTCGGACAATTTGAAGAACTTGTCACTTAAGTTGCAAATATAGAATAAATTGGAGGTTAGAGCAAATTTATTCGTATTTAACTGTCGTGAGAAGTCTTTCTATGATTTCACTACAAGTAGGCGTTGGAGGAATTCTTCTGACAGACACCCCCATAAAATAAATCTATGACGATAAACAGATCCCTCCATTCGGCTTCATCCTTAATTATGCCATAGGAAGGCTTTTGATGGAGACACAACAACTGTCCCATTGCCACTATCAAAGAAGAAGAACATTTTGTTAATGCCGAAACCTTCTGGTAATCCTTCAATTGCTTTGTCAACTGTTTATTACGGTACTGCAAACAAGCATTCCAACTATCCTTAGACGTATCCATATCCATCATGTTATATCATATTCATCTATCAATCTTCGTTTTACACCAATCATCTCCTATCTTTTCCACTTCGCTCCTCATTTCCCTAATAGCGGTAGAATAGACTTTCGGCTCTTTAGTCAATACAATCCGTTGCATCTTCTCAAACTTCTCTCTATTCCGGTAGCCCGGCTCCGCATAGAGTTTTGCCAGCAGATAGTAGGGATAAATCCGCCCCGGCAAACGGTGGACTGACGCCCAATAATACGTTTCAGCCTTCTCATAGTATTGCATTTCCTGATAATTCTTACCTATTATATTCAGTATCATTGGGTCAGTGCTATATAAGGAAGCTTGTTCCAGAAACGAATTAGACAGATCATAACGTCCTGATTTATATAAGCTGTGTCCATATTCGAATAAGAATTCCCCTCTTTCGTCCAACTGCGGATAGAGCTTATGGTAAGCCTCATTGGCAGCAGTATAATTTCCCTGATGATAAAGCATCCTCGCATACACCCAATCTCGGCAGGCATCTTCCTCCCGTTGCCATTTACCGTTAAGCCCCACTGTCCATATCAGCGCACAAGTGCCGCAAATAAGAAATTTTCCGCCCACATCTCCGGCCCCACAAGCAAACAGCAGGCATATACCGGTTACCATGAAAACCGGGAAATGCATGGGATAAGAAGAAAAAGAGAAAACGAGCAAGGATATGAGTGCTCCGCAAATTTCATAACGCCCCCATTTTGTCCCTAGCCACAAACCTGCCCCAATAGTCGAGAAGAACATGACACCAAGCATAACTCCTGCTGTTAACGCCAACTCCAGATATTCATTGAAAGCATATTCCGGACTTCCGGCCACGCGCTCTTCCCAAACAGCATAGTCTCCACTACCAAAGTATTTTTCCTGCGCTTCGCCATAAGCATAGACAAATCCTTCACGACATCCCCAAGGATGCTCTACGATAGCTTTACAAGTAATTTTCCACATAAACAGACGTCCCATAGCAGAGTCAGGCTTCAAAAAGAAAATACCAGCACCTCCTAATATCAGAACAAAAAGCCCGACCACTCCCCACGTAAGGTAACGTTTCTTATATCTCCGCCACAATACGCTCCACTTACGTCTGTCACGATGCATATACGCCACCCATGCACAGCTTATTGCAGCAGCAATCCAGGCAGAACGGCTCATTGTGGCCGGCAGTACACATAAGATTAGAATACCGGCAAGCCCTGCCGTCACTTTTTCTATTTTATGAAGAACATCTGTGCTTTTCCACTCACAGGCACGTAAATACAAATGCAGGCAGACAGGTAATATCATCGCTAAATATCCCCCATACGGACCGGGATTGATGAAAGAGCCTGTCAGTGCATACCGTGAATGCCCGGAAACAGAAAACCCATATAATTGCCGCAAGCCCCAAACGGCTTCAATTGCCCCTAACAATACTAGGCTCCAAGCCACATGAACAAAGAAATTCCGGAAACACAAAATATCTGTCCAGGAAGTTTTTCCTAGAAGTTGTAGCAAACAAGAAGCAGTGATACAACCGGTCGAAACCAACACAGCTTTCCCAAACCACACCCACTGGCCGATGGTTTCTCCCGCAGGCAGTTCAGGAGTTGTCGCACATACCATACTCAGCAAGGAGCAAACAGCAACAAACTGTAGCAAAATAACTGTAGCTTCTCTCATTTTATGCATCCATCCTATCATCATTCTATCTTTTTGAATATCCTATTCCATCGTACTCTATCCGTCCTCTTATCCACTGATTTCCATATCCTGACAGCCTTTCCAACAATATATTCTTCCGGTAATAACCCCCAATAACGGGAATTCTGAGAATTTATAACTTTATCTATATCACCATTACTCCACTTACTATCAGAAACTGGTTGATGTATTTATCAACGGCCGAGACACCCCCTTCTTATTCTTACCAAAATCGCTGTTTCCCATCTTTATATTCGAATATACGTTCATCCTTACCACGGGTGTGATCTTTCAAATAGAGCAACGCGCCTTCGGATACCCCCTCATTACAATTCCCTGCTCTTCCGCTTTCCCTCTCTTCACTAAATCTATCAAGGTTTCTTGCGCTTTCACATTACCTAAATACGTATCCTTTCCTCGTACCTTATATCGTGCATTCTTTATTTCAAATGTATCTCCCGGCAATACAACACAACGCTTAACATAATACTTCATCACATCGAAGGCAATACTATCCCAACGCTGTTTATGATAAGGAAAATTAAAAACAATCACATCATTCCTTTTTAAATTTCCAAATCCCGGCAAACGATATATATGTATATCCTTTCCTTCCAAAGCATCCCATACATTAAATAAAAGTCCTCCCATAACTCCTATATTCACCAAGATTTTATCCCCTACAAGTAAAGTCGGTTCCATAGAATCAGAGGGAATTTTGAATGTGGCAATACATAGCACTTGAAGGAATATCCAGATCAATACTACCCCACAGAGCATCAAGAATAGATTAAGAATCTTATCAAGATACCAGCCAAAGCTTCTTTTCGTATGAGAATTATTACTATTCTGCATTTCCCGTTATTCTCAAAACTATCGGAGAAGTTTCCACATTGCAATATACGGTTATTGTCTTATCAAAATATTCAGGATGCTCGGCTTTATAAGTGACATTTAACACCGTCTCGTTTCCCGGCTGCACAAGCTCTTTGGAATAATCCACCGAAGTACAACCGCAGGAAGTATTGACGTGTTCAACAACTAACGGCTTATTGCCTGCATTCGTCAAAACAAAAGTCGTTTTTTGTTCCTTTTTTCAGTCAAAGTGCCCCAACGAAACTGAGGTTTTACCGATATCCACTTTCGTTCTTATAACCTTACTTTCATCTTTTTGTTCCACTTTCTCTCCTTGAATAATCTTTAAATACAATTCTTTCACTTTAGGATTATGGATAGGATTACCGATAGCCAAAACTTTATTATCCTTATCCAGCAAAAATGTGTGGAAGTTCATATCCGATGCAGGAAAATGATTCAACTCATTTAACCTATTCTCTTTATCAATGCAAATAGGATAAATAAATCTCTCCGATTTTAATGTAATCAGTAGATCTCTTCTTTTCTCAGGAGAGAAAAAAAATAGAAACCTCACAGAATCCATCCCTAAGCTATCCACTTCTTCCATAAAAGTTTTCCATTTCCCCAATTGCAATTTGCAACTTATGCAACCAATAGAATCCACATAAGTTAGGATTTTGTATTTTCCCAACGTTGAAAAGTCAATAGTATCTTTATCCTGTACTGTAAATACTGGATTTGTGGGAAATAGAATTTCTTTCCCACTCCATGTTTTCAATAATGCTGCAATATCTTCTTTCTTCTGATTTCCACAAGAAAACAGGGAAAATAGAATAAAGATGATTATCAAGTTTCTAAAGTTCATACCAATCAAAAATAACCATATCCTATGTTTTCAAATAATCAATCTCCCGCAATATTAAACACGTGAAGCATCCTCGCCCCATCATTATGATTCCAATCTTCTCCTGTGTATGAAACAACTATTTTATCACCACAGAATAAAATCACCATTAGCATAGACACCGTAAACTGCAATTGTCGCAAGAACTGCACAAAAACAATTCAAAAAAACTACTTATTCACACCCGCAGCTATGATAAAGAGTAAACCCCTAATTCAAATTTACAAGTTTATATCCACCTTCGTTTTCAGTTTTCATAGGTATCTCTATGATATCCATTTCCAACCTATCTGTCTTAGTTTCAGAAGACATCAAGTTATCTACAAATACAAGAAGTCCTTTCCCCACGGCAGTCCATGCTGTATAATAATTATACCGATGAGTTGCTAAACTACATTCACCTACTATATTAAATTCTTTATCAAAAAGAGTCATATATAAATTACGGTCATCCATTAGAGCATCTGCATCCAACGTTGCGTCAAAAGTATGCTCCCCCAAATGCAGACGTACATACATCTCTCTTTCAGGAAGATATATAATATCATAAAAATGAGGATTTTCTACGGCATGCCTTATCCACTGCGAATAATCACTCCGTGATCGACATTTCCCCGCTACATTCTTTGTAAAACGGCTATCCGCATCTACTACTTTCGTTTGCTTTGTTCTACGATCCAATACATACACATGCGATTCCACAGGGTAGTTATAAAGGATATCATCATCGCTAAATGAAATATTTATCCCGTTCATATTACCATAATCTCCACCGCTTACATCAGAAACAGAAACAGAGGATTGCAATAAATACATCACCGGAGGAAATGAGCCGTTCAAAAACACCTCACGTACCTTAAAAGAATAGGGAGAAGTGGAAGTATCCTGAATACCATAAAGTAACGATTTATGCTGTTCGTCATAATATAATTTAGAAGTGGAAATTGCAAAATTACAATCTATCAATACCTGTTCATCGGATGTCAAACCATCACGCAAATTGACTGCATTTAAAAGTTGTCCCTGCCGATCCAACAATAGAGCCCGTTGCGAACCGTCATAAATCCAAATTGAATCAAGTGATTGCACATACACCCCCGTCACCGGACGTACTACGGCCGAATTACCATCTCCCAAAAATGTAATTTGAGATGATTGCATATTCTTTAAGTTGAAGCAATCTAGCCCGTGAATCTTATAATTATATCCATACAACATTTGCAAAGAATCAGTCTGATAGACAAACGACAAATAGTAAGATTTCAAATTGAGGACATTGGAAGACGGAACAACGACTTCTTTCACATTAAGTTGCACCTCCTCTCCGTAACCAATTTCTTTCTTATTTCCTGCAAACTGGCAGGAAACAAGAAAGGAAAAACAAATTAAGAGAAGGAAATGACTCCTCAAACTCATTTTACTGACAATAAGAGAATACATAGCAGACAGGTCTATTATTGTCAGTACTCAATTTACACTCATTTTGTGAAAGATGACTATAACAAGGGAATAAACGATAATAGCTCGTCGTTTCACCCGATGAGGCCAATGCTTCCACATTAGCCAAAGCCAAATCAGACATAGTATCTACTTTCTGATTAGCATAAACA
>ERZ780030.797-NODE-797-length-11525-cov-4.707498_pt1 | contig 11525 bp, 9 predicted proteins | sample MGYA00511857_ERZ780030 | MGnify/ENA primary metagenome ERZ780030 (study PRJEB29588, sample SAMEA2162530) | human gut metagenome | biome: human gut; feature: human-associated habitat; material: faeces | place: Denmark | collected 2008/2010 ... | reverse complement strand
CTTCCATGAGCTGTACCTATGGCTGTGCCGGATACAACTCCTGTGACCGGTGTACCTCCTGCAAGTCTAATCCCGACTGTGACGTTTCCGACAAGTCCTGCACCTATGGCTGTGCGTCTTACAACAGTTGTTCGAAGTGTACATCCTGCAAATCCAATCCGGACTGTGACGTAGCCGACAAGTCCTGCACCTATGGCTGTGCGTCTTACAACAGTTGTTCAAAGTGTACGTCCTGTAAATCTAATCCTGACTGTGACGTAGCCGACAAGTCCTGCGATTACGGTTGCGCGGCGACCAATTCCTGCGGTAAGTGCACCGAGTGCAAGTCTTGCAGCAATACCTGCGACAGCGGATATTCTTTAACAGCCTGTTCTTCTTCCCAAGTACAAACGTCTTCTAAGGCAAACCAGTGCGGAAACCCCTGTTATCAATGTCGTGCCAAAACTTGTGCCGACGGCGGCTACGAAGGAGCAATTCCTTCAGGAAAAACCTGTACCAAAGTTGCTTATGCCAACTTATCCTGCTATACGGATTGTACGGTAATCCAAGGCAATCCGCGACTTATTGTCAACTGGAGCTACGGCGCAGGTATTTCAACACCCGGTGTTCGGCTTGACGCAAAGAAAAACGGCAACAGCGTCCTTCTGGGGATGATGAAGAGCGGTACCAGCGGCACGCTTATTTATGAAGACGTTGCCGTTGGAGACCTCATCAGCTCTTTCAGCGGTTACGGAATTGCCAATGACAGCACCAGCGGGTCGGAAAGTTTCAATATTTCGGCCAATGTTCCCAGTGTCAGCATCAGTGAGGCTAAAGATTATTATATCAATGTTACGCTTTCACCGGCAGACAGAACCCCTGCTCCAAATACCAAGGTACATCTTGCCGTCGGCTGCTACCTCCCGAGCGGATATACCTGTACGATTTCTTCCAATACACCCTGTGGTTTGAAAGCTGCTGACGGTATGAAAGTCGGCAACAACCTCTGGGACGGAGGAATGTCTTACGGCGGCGGTAACCTGGATATCGGTCAAAACGTTACCATTCAGATTGATTCCGAAATCAGATGCGAAACAGGCCAATATTATACTTTTGTCGTTGACTATATTGAGATTGGAGGAAAAAAAGTCGACAGCAACACGCGCAGTTTTTATCTTAAAGCCAACGGCGATCCCGGCAATGTTTGGGTCCGTTACCGGCTTAAGTAACAATAATAAAAATCCCGCAGCCCCTTGCTGCGGGATTTTCTTTCAACTCTGCCTAGGCCAGCTTGGCAAGGGCATAATCAATACGGCGCAAGGTTTCTTCCCGACCCAGCACAACGGCTATTTCGGTAGCTCCTCCGGGCGTGGTTTCCTTACCGCTGACAGCAATACGCGCAGGATATAACACCTGTCCGTTTTTAACACCCATTTGTTCAGCCAAAGCCTTAAGACTCTCAAACAGAGCCTCGTTCGTCCATTCGGCTTGATTTGCCAATACCTTGCGTACCTCAGCCAAAGACTTTTTAGCCACATCGGCATCAGTTTTCATTTTCTTATTGGTATAAAGTTCAATTGCGTAATCAGGCAGCTCCTTAACAAAGTCCGTCTGAGTTTCGATATCCTTAAGAGTTTCTACCCGAGGCTGCAACGTGCGGCTTAAAGCTTCGCGGTTAACATTGGCCGGCATTGCCTCATAGTATGGCAATGCCAACTGATGAAACTTCTCGGGGCTAAGGGCGCGAATATAGCAGCCGTTCATCCAGGTCAGTTTGGTGATGTCAAAAATGGCCGGGGATTTATTTAAGCGCTCAACCGAGAAAATCTTTTTCAAGTCTTCAAGTGAAAAAATTTCTTCATCATTGCCGGGATTCCACCCCAGCAGCGCAATATAATTGATAATCGCTTCAGGCAGATATCCCTTGGCAACCAAATCCTGAAATGAGGCATCGCCGTTGCGTTTGCTGAGTTTATGCTGTGCATCTTTCATAACCGGGGGAACATGGACGTAGTGCGGATGTTCCCAGCCGAAATCTTCGTAAATCAAATTATATTTGGGTGTGGAAGAAATATATTCGTTGCCGCGGACAACATGCGTGATGTTCATCAGGTGGTCGTCTACAACATTGGCGAAATTATATGTCGGAAAACCGTCAGACTTCAGCAAAACGCCTTCATCCAGTTCGTCATAATCAATTTCAATGTCGCCATAGACTTCGTCATGGTATTTGGACTTTCCCTTTTTATTGATGGTTTGACGGATAACATAAGGTTCTCCGGCGGCAATACGTTTTTTCGCCTCTTCCAAAGAAAGCAGCTTGCAAGGATCCTTGAACTTGATATTAAGTTCTTCGTTTTTTTCCTCATCCGCCTCGTTTTTGGAGCAAAAACAATAATGCGCCCCGCCTAATTCGACCAGCTTGTGAGCATACTCCGCATAAATGGGCTTGCGTTCCGACTGAACGTACGGACCATAACCGCCGCCGATGTCAGGACCTTCGTCCCAGTCCATTCCCACGGTTTTGAGCGTATTGTAAATTATGTCCGTCGCCCCTTCGACATAACGTTTCTGGTCAGTGTCTTCAATACGGAGCAGAAACTCGCCGCCGGCAGCTTTGGCAATTAAATATTCATAAAGCGCAGTGCGCAGGTTTCCGATGTGCATATAGCCGGTGGGGCTGGGAGCAAAACGCGTACGTGTCGTCATATTTTTAACCTCTGTAAATTTATTCGTTTAGGCTAAGATAGCGCAATTATTTTTTTAGACAAGAGTTTTTAACGGCCAATCAACCGGCAGCAGCCATAAATATAGGACAAAGAGCTGAAAAAAAGCCGTAGCCAACTACAGGGGCAATCCCTTACGCGCTTAACAAAACCTGAGCCGCGGCGCGCGCTTCGTCACTAATGGTTTCTCCCGCAAGCATACGGGCAATTTCCTCCCGGCGTTCTTCGGTTTCCAACTCACGTACGGTGGTGGTGGTAACATTTCCGTCAGTATGTTTTTCAACCTTAAAATGCGCAGAACCGCGGGCCGCCACCTGAGGCGAATGGGTAACAACCAAAACCTGTACCTGATTTCCCAGACGTGCCAGACGCTCTCCCACGGCCTGAGGCGCGCCGCCGATACCGGCATCGACTTCGTCAAAAATCATGGTGCAGACATTGGAGCTGGCAGCAAGATTAACTTTCAGCGCCAACATAAAACGGGAAAGCTCACCGCCGGACGCTATTTTGTTCAACGGCCCCTGCGGCGAATTGGGATTGGTGGCTACGGTAAAATACACATCGTCAAAACCCTGTTCGGTCCAGGAGGCTTCGGATTGCTTTTCAATTTTGGTTTCAAAACGGGCCTTTTCCATTTTCAAAGGCGGCAGCTCCCGCATAATCAACCGGTCGAGCTCCGCAGCAGCTTTTGCCCGACTGCAATGAAGAGCGTTGGCCGCCTCAAGGTAAGCCATACGTTTTTCCTGCTCGATTTTGCGCAGGGCGGTTATTCCGTCTTCACCCAGTTCAATAGAAGCCAGCTTTTGTTTAAAATCAGCAAGCGTGTCCGCCAAATCATCTACCGCCACCCCATGCTTGCGGGCCAAATCTTTAAGCGTAAACAACCGGCTGTCAATATTTTCCTGCTCATTGCTGTTCAGGTTAACGTCGGCAGAGGCATTTTCAATCCGCTCCACGGCATCGGAGGTTTCTATCAAAGCTCTGTCGAGTGCGGCATAAATTTCATCATAACGGCCGTCAACATACTGGTTGGCCTTATCAACCGCCGACTGCGCCTGACGAATGGCGGACTGAACGTCACGCCCCTGCGTCAGCACCGCATAAGCATAGTTCAGGCTTTCCATAATCTTTTCGGCGTGCATCAATTCCTGCCGGCGGCCGGACAGTTCCGCTTCCTCGCCCTTTACCGGATTAATGCGTCCAAGCTCTTTTACCCAATGACGAAGATTGTCTTCTTCCTCTTTGGCTTTGGTTACGTTTTCTTCCGCCGAAATCCGGACTTTCGCGGCAGCCTTGTATTCATGATAAGCATTTTTTACGGCATTCAGCAGCTGCGGATAGCTGCCATATGCATCCAAAACATCCCTATGGTTGGCGGGATTTAGCAAACCCTGATTGTCGAACTGCCCGTGGATTTCAACCAGATATTTACCGATGTCTTTTAACAGTTTGGCGCTTATCGGCTGATCGTTAAAAAAGATTTTTCCTTTGCCGTCGCGGTTTAAAACCCTTTTTATGATAATTTCGTCTCCGGCATCCAGTTCGTTTTCCGCCAACAACTCCTGCAGGGGACGATTGTCCGGTTCGGCGTCAAAAATTGCGGTGACACTCAGCTTGTCTTCCCCCTGACGAATCAAAGACGTTTCGGCGCGCTTGCCCAACACCAGCCCCAGAGAATCCAGCAAGATGGACTTTCCGGCGCCGGTCTCGCCGGTCAAAACGCTGAGCTGCGGCTTGAAATCGATATCAAGCTTATCAATCAGGACAACATTACGGATAGACAAAGACTGCAGCATCGGTTAACAAAGCCTATTTTTTCTTTTGCAAACGAAGGGCATCCTTATACCATTTACTGTCAGGATAATTATGGCCCAGAACCTTAAAAGCATCGGCACTTTCTTTTTCAAGCCCCAAAATCTTATAGATTTCCACCTGACGATAAAGCGCTTCTTCAATCTGAGAAGTCGTTTGATAGTGGTTTACAACCTCGGAAAAACGGTTAAGCGCAGACAGGTAGTTGTGCTGGCCGAGATAATACCGCCCGACTTCCATCTCCTGCCCGGCAAGGTGATCATATATCAAATCAAGTTTGAGGCGCGCATCCTGGGCGTATTCGGTGTCAGGAAAACGGACAATCACCTGACGGAACGCCTCCAGCGCCTTTTTGGTATTATTCTGGTCTTTTTCCACACCGGTAATCTGTTCATAATAGCACAGGCCTTTCATATAATATGCATAGGCAATGTCTTTGTTTCCGGGATGAAATTTGATAAAACGGTCAAGGCTGATGATTGCGTCATCGTATTTCTGGTCTTTGTAATAGGCATATGCGCCCATCAGCTTGGCTTTGGTCGCCCACTTGGAATAAGGGTGTTCAAGCTCGACTTTTTCGAAAGTTTCCGCCGCTTTCTGATACGAGGTTTTGTTTAAAAGCTTGTATGCGGTATTATAAAGCTGTTCGGCCGATTTATTGTCCTCGGGTTCCGGTGCGGAAGAACAGGCAGTCACAAGTCCAAGCCCCAAAAGGCAGCAGAAAAGCAGGGTTAACTTTTTCATCTTGTATCCTTATCCTTAAATAATTGCGTAGTTAGAACTGTCCGCAAAAAGTTTTTTCAGCAACTCATTATTATGATAATGACCGGTTTTATTGGCAGCCATTGCCCCTATAATATGGTAACCGGAAGTGTACATGTCACCTATGGCATCAATAACTTTGTGATTAACACATTCGTTTTCGAGCCTGAAGCCGCCCTCGTTCAGAATCGTATCTCCGTCCAGAACTACAGCATTTTCAAGACTGCCGCCTTTGATAAGACCGACGGATTTCAGATAATCGACCTGATATTTTTCGCAAAACGTGCGGCAGGGCGCAATTTTTTCGGCAAAACACTGCGGCGTGATTTTTTCATTAAACTCCTGATGTCCGACAACCTTGGAAGGAAACTCAATGGTGAAATGGACTGAGAACTCGTCAGCGGGACGAAGAACAACGGCATTGCCCTTGTCATCGACAAAGTTAACCGGCTTCAACACCTTGAGAGACCGGCGTTCGGCGTCCTGCTCTACGGTGCCCGCATTTTGCAGGGCTTCTATAAAAGGCAGAGCGGAACCGTCCATAATCGGCATTTCCTGATTGTTGATTTCAATCAAAACATTGTCAATGCCGGCAACGGACAAAGCAGCCATAAGATGTTCAATCGTGGAAACGACATTGCCTCTTTTATCGCCCAGGCAGGTACAGTTGCGGGTATCCACCACATTTGAATAAAGAGCCCGAATTTCCGGCTGGCCGGGTAAATCGACACGCTTAAACACAATACCGGTGTCAACGGGTGCCGGTTTGAGGTTAAGAACGCTCTCGCATCCGGAATGGAGGCCGATACCTTTGATTTCGAGATTGCGGGCAATAGTTTGTTGTTTCATAAGTACACCTTCAGTCAGACAAAGAAAATTATAAGGCAATCTATAAGCCGGGTTCTGTATTCCGGCAGCTTTACGCATAACGCAAAGTCCGGAACGATAGCTATTCATCTGGGCCGAACATCGCTGCGCGGCTCGTTGCGACCTACCTCTGGAGTGGAGAGAGAACGCTCCGTTGTTGTTCAGTTTGCAAAGCCGAAGCCCGGCACTTGAACACCCCTAACTTGGTCTTGCATCAGACAGGGTTTACCTTGCCAGAACCGTTACCGGTCCTGCGGTGAGCTCTTACCTCGCCTTTTCACCCTTACCGGACATTTAGCCCGGCGGTATATCTCTGCGGCACTTTCCCTTGGATTGCTCCAGCCAGACGTTATCTGGTGCCTTGTTCTCTTGAAGCCCGGACTTTCCTCACCGAAAACCTGTTCCGGCGCAGCTATCCGACTGCCTTACAAATGGTGAGGTTATACGAAAATCCTTCATATTGCAACAGCTTTATCGTTTTAGTTAAACGCTTTTAAACAAAAATACAGAGGTTTCCGAAGAAACCCCTGTTTTTTTGATTTTCTGCCGCAATCAGCCTACTTTCAACACCTGAGGCGGATTGAACCGCGCCTGCGACATCGGCTGCGGAACATCGGCATGCTGCTCAAAGTAAACACTGCCGCAGCCGCGAATATACCGCAAAACCCGATATGAATTCAGGCGACCGTCATTTCCCCACCAGACAATGAAATTGCAGGCGTAACAATCTTTCGGATTGGAAATGTTTATCATCGGGGTGGTAATACACTCTATCCCGCCCCACAGCGGACAGCAGATGTTTATATCGCAGTAAACCCACTCGGTCGGTTTGTCGGCACGCGGCTCATACAAATCATAGTCAGCCTCGCTGCGGACAAAACGGTAACGCTCGGCCAGAACGTCCTTGCCGATACCGTAAAACTCGCCCTTGATAACATTTTGCGCGGCAAGCTGCCGATCCCCGCCTTAAAAAAATTTTCGCGGGCAAGCCCGCCGATCGCCGAGTTCAACTGCGTGTTCCTGAAAACCGTCAATTACCGAACGGATAACACCGCCGGGCTTTACATCTTTCCAGATACGTATCGGTTCCTGTTTAACGGCTATGTAAACCCCGTTCTTTTTGGCCTTTTCCTTTGCAAGGGCATACAAGTCCTGCACAATCAGATACGGCACGCCGACCTCGTTGTAAACGACTTCGGGAACGTCGGTTTCTTCTCCGTTTACGACTGCAACGATTTTGCCGTCACGGTTAACCAGATAATTAGCACCCTCTACTTCCGTGATGCCGGTAGCTATCAGGAAGTGTACACCGTCTGCGGTGTGAAAACAATTATTGTTCATAATAAAACTGCGGGACTCAGATTTTTTCCTTTTCGACCGGTCCCATTAAGCCGAGAGGAAACATTTAATAACATATCGGATGACAATATACCACAGAATCGCCCGCCCGTAAATAGACAAAATAAATAAAATTCAATGATTTGAAAGAACAACGCCGCGGTTAGCAGAATAGTGTTAAAAAAAGATAAAAAATATCCCCAATTTTTTTGCACATGGAAGCTCAAGCCCTCTGCGGGCTTGGAGAGAATCGAAAAAAATTTATGCAGAACAAACACAGAACAGTTAACAATTTACTAAATTTTCCCATTGATTCCCATATTTTCCCATGTTATACCATAAATAACACAGGAATTAACGAGGGAAGCAAAGAGTTGCGCAAGTCATTTCTCTTTATGGATACAATCTATAACAAGGTAGACGCCAAAGGCCGCGTCTCCCTTCCCTCAGATTACCGCGCAATAGTTAAAGAAACGTCAAGCGAGATTGTATGCTACAGAAGCCTCAGCGCTCCCTGTATTGAAGGATGCCTGGAAGACCTGTTGGACAAGCTGGCCGCAGACATCGAAACTTCGCTCGACTTTTTTTCTCAGGAACAAGACGACCTGACCAACCTGATTTTCGGCGATGCAAAAAGATATCCCTTTGATTCGACAGGGCGGATTATGCTGAGCGAAAAACTGCTTAAGCATGCCGGCATCAAAGACAGCGCCGTTTTTGTCGGCAAGGGCCGCAAATTCCAAATTTGGAACCCGGAAAACTGGGAAAAAGAAGAAGCCCGCATCCGCGCCGAAGTCCTCAAAAAACGCCCATCCCTCAAAAGCCCGGCGGAGGACAAGTAAATGAACCCCAATTACAAAAGACATTTTCCGGTGATGTTGTCCGAAGTGCTCGAGGCTCTGGCCCCGGCAGACGGTAAAACGTATGTCGACGCGACTTTTGGCAACGGAGGATACAGCGAAGCCGTTTTGGAAAAAGCAAACTGTAAAGTCATCGCCCTCGACCGCGACCCGACAGTCAGCGCCAGAGCCGAAGAGCTGAAGGCCAAATTCGGCAGCCGGTTTGATTTCAGAGCCGGACAGTTCGGCGATTTTGCACAACTGGTAACCGAGGACATCGACGGTGCGGTTTTTGACATCGGGGTCTCCTCCATGCAGCTGGACGAAGCCGAACGCGGTTTCTCTTTCGGCAAAGACGCTCCCCTGGATATGCGGATGTCACAAAAAGGCACCTCTGCCGCCGATTTGGTCAATACCCTCAAAGAAGAAGATTTGGCCAATTTGATTTATCGTTACGGCGAAGAGAAAAAATCCCGTGCCATTGCCCGCAAAATCGTCGAAGCACGCAAGGCCAAGCCGATTGAAACGACCAAAGAGCTGGCCGAGATAATCTATACCGTCATCCGCCGCACGCCGAACACCATCGATCCGGCAACAAGAACTTTTCAGGCTTTGAGAATCACCGTCAATGACGAACTCGGCGAGCTTGAAAAAGGGCTGGCGGGAGCGACTTCCCGTTTAAAACCGGGCGGCAGACTGGTCGTTGTGGACTTTCATTCGCTGGAAGACCGCATCGTCAAAAACTTTTTCAAAGAAAACGCCGGCCAAAGCGCTCATGTATCGCGCTATCTGCCGGAAGTAAATTCAACCAAAGGCATAACGTTTGCAAAATGCTCCAAGGCAATCGCCGCATCTCAGGAAGAGATTGCGCAAAACGCCCGTTCGCGCTCCGCCAAGCTGCGTTATGCCATAAAAAAGCAACTCGAAGTCTAGGAAGGGATTCGAAAGATGAACAGCACAAAAATAGCCACTATCGCGTTATGGATTGCGTTGCCCTGTTTAATAGGTTTCAGCTCTTTGGTTATGAAAAACAAGGTTCAGGAGCTTGAAAACGAGTTAAATTCAATCAACCGCAACATTCAGGACGACATTAAGACTATCCACGTGCTCAAAGCGGAATGGAGCCATCTCAACAATCCGTCGCGTCTGCGGCAACTGGCTGCCAAACATATTTCGCTGAATCCGGTCCGGGCTGAACAAATTATTAACTATTCTGCGTTACCATTCAGCTATGAAAACGGCGAATCGAGAAAGATAGCCGCAAGAAAAAATATTTCGAGTTACGCCGAGCAGAACAAGGAACTTAAAAGACTTACCAATGCCCGCCGTTAACCCGTTAAGTTATGGGCAGAAGCAAATACAATGGCAGGAAAGTATTTTTCCAAAAAAGGCAAGGATGACTTTTACCTTCCCGGTGAAGAAATTAAGATTGACAAGAGTTCCTCTTTCAAAAGCTTTTCCTGTGAAAAAGACCCCGTATCCGTTTGTAAAAACCGCGTGTTAGCCGCTTTGCTCGGATTTATTGCCGTATATACGGTTATTGCGGCGCGATTGTTTGACCTTTGCATTATTCCCAACCTTCATTTCAGTTCTGAGGCCGACGACGCCTCCCCCGGCATTTATGCCCAGAATCCCATCCGCCGCGCAGACATCATCGACCGCAACGGAACCATCATCGCCACTTCGCTGCCGACCGTTAACCTGTATGCCAATCCGCGCAAAGTGCTGAATCCCAAAAAAGCAGCCGAAGAACTGGTCCGGGTTTTGCCGGAGCTGAAATACGACAGCGTTTACAAAAAGCTCACCCGCCGGGGCAGCTTTGTTTATCTGAAACGAAACCTGACACCCTCGCAGCAATATCAAATCAACTATCTGGGCATTCCGGGGCTGGAGTTTGAAAACGGCGAAAAACGCGTCTATCCGCACAAAAACTTGTTTGCCCACGTTATCGGCACCACCAACATCGACAACATCGGCATTTCCGGCATTGAAAAAGAAATGAACGAAAGGCTCACCCAGTCGGACATTCCGCTGATGCTTTCAATTGACGTCGGCATTCAGGACACAATCCGAGAGATGCTCAAAGAAGGTATGGAAAAATTTAAGGCCGAAGGCGCTACGGCGGTTTTGCTTGACGTCAAGACCAGCGAAATCGTTTCCATGGTTTCGCTGCCCGACTACGACCCCAACATCAACAAGGTGAAAAAAGAACAGGCCTTGTTCAATATGGCGACCAAAGGCGTATATGAACCGGGTTCAGTCTTAAAAATCTTTAATACCGCGATGTCGCTGGAGAGCGGAAAAGTTAAAGTTGCCGACAGGTTTGACGCCTCTGAGCCGCTAAAACTCAAACACAACGTCATTAAGGACTACCGCGGCGAGAACCGCTGGCTGTCCGTGCCTGAAATTCTGGTTTATTCCTCTAACATCGGTTCGGCTCGTATGGCGCTGAAAGTCGGCGGCAACGAGCAGCGCAATTTTTTGGAAAAGCTGGGATTTTTTGAACCGCTTAGCATTGAAGTGGCGGAAAAAGGCCAGCCGCTGGTCCCTAAAAAATGGAGCGAAGGAACAATTGCGACGGTGGCTTTCGGCTACGGACTGGCGGTTTCGCCCCTGCATGTCGTCAGCGGATATGCCGCAATGATTAACGGCGGCATTTATCACAGCCCGACACTGATTAAAGGCAGCAGCAAAACCAAAGACGGACACCGGGTTATTTCGTTCAACACTTCCAAGGCAATGCGCGATTTGATGAGACTGGTGGTAACCGACGGCTCCGGCAGACGAGCCAACGGTCCCGGATACGAGGTGGCCGGCAAAACCGGAACGGCCAACAAGCTTTCGGCTCAGGGAAAATACGTCGACAAGAAAGTCCGCACCACTTTTGTCGCCGCATTTCCGATTTCCAACCCCAAATATGCCTTAATCGTTATGCTGGACGAACCCAAACCGCTCAAAGAAACCTGGGGGTTTGTGACTTCCGGCTGGAATACGGTGCCGACGGCGGCAAAAATCATTGAAGCAATAGCCCCGCAATTAAACATCAAGGCCAATTACGACCTTGACGAGCTGCGCCGCAACAGAATTATTGAGGCGGCATACTCCCGCTAAAAACGCTTGTTAAAACAAAAGTCTCATTTTTCAAACATAATAAAAGCCCTTCGTTCAAACAGGGCTTTATTTGTTACCGGCGGTGAACGAG
>ERZ780030.787-NODE-787-length-11569-cov-8.781310_pt1:5000-10000 | contig 11569 bp, 6 predicted proteins | sample MGYA00511857_ERZ780030 | MGnify/ENA primary metagenome ERZ780030 (study PRJEB29588, sample SAMEA2162530) | human gut metagenome | biome: human gut; feature: human-associated habitat; material: faeces | place: Denmark | collected 2008/2010 ... | reverse complement strand
TAGAATGATGAGACAATCATTTTGAGATGGCTTTGTGAAAGTGCTTGGGTGTCGCTGAGAGGACTTATACTTGAAGGGAAGACTGAATGGGTGGGCTAGAGCAAGGATTTGAGTTGAACGATGACACCGAATGAGTGGGATACTTGGGGTGTCTAGAATGATGAGACAATCATTTTGAGATGGGTTTGTACTTTTAGGTGGAGAGTCGCTGAGAGGACTTATACTGTGAGACAACACAGTGAGTGTGGGCTAGAGCAAGGATTTGAAGTGACCGATGACACCGAATGGGTGGGATGATTGGGGCGACATAACTTGGTGAAACATTCATTTTGAGATGGGTTTGTACTTTTAGGTGGAGAGTCGCTGAGAGGAGATGGGCTGTGTGCTGCGAGGACGAAGCAAAGCCTTGGGTGTGGAAGGCCATCTGAGGCAAGTAGGGATCCAAGGGTATGGAAGGCTACCCTATGGATACCCTATGGGATACCATGTGGAGTACCCTATGGGGTACAATGTGGAGACCTAGGAACCCTAGGGGGTACCCTCAGAACCCCTGGATCCTCGAGAGAGACTCAAGAGAGACTCAAGAGAGACTCAAGAGAGACTCAAGAGAGACTCAAGAGAGACTCGAGACAGTCTCCACAACTCCCAAAACATGGATCCCAAAGAGCGAGAAGAGTGAGATGAGGACAGATACAACTCACTCAAGCAGCAAGAGCAGCAGCAACAAGAGAAAGAGCGACACGAAAGGAGAGGGTGGGAAGTGAGCTAGGGCATGAGGATGGAGTGAAAGAGGAAGGCCTTTCTCTCCGACTCATGAGTGTGTGGAGTGTGATCCTTTAGGGATCCTTTGGGAACCATTGGGAACCCCTGGGTGTGGAAGGCCATCTGAGGGAAGTGTCATGTCACGTGACATGTCCGAATGCATGGAATCAAGTGAGTAACCATGAAGACATGACATGACATCACACAACCACACACCATCACACCTCTCCAGAGCGGCCCTGCGGGGCCTGCGGGGCCTGCAGAACCATCCACCCTTACTATTCTAATTATTACAACCCTCTCTGAACAGCTCTAACACAGCTGTCAACAGCTCTAACAAAGCTGTCAGCAGCTCTCAGGAACTGTCAGAAAGGGTCCAGACCGCCCCTGACGGGGCAGTCTGCACAGAGGAATGACGACTCCCCTGTCATTCCCCTTTCTTTCCCTGCTGAGTCCATGGAAGGCTGGACTCACTCCTTCTCTTCTCCCTTCATGCTTCATGGAAGGAGACTGCCTAGTCGAAGCGTGCGTTCTTGCGTCAACACGCGAACAATGGAGTGTGGCGGGGGTTGCGATGGTGTTCGGGTGGAAGGCTGATGGCATGCTCACCCTGACGGGTGGGACATACCCTCACTGAAGTGAGGGTGGTGGGTGAAAGGGTCACCTTCACGCATGCGTCTGTCTTCTATCGGATCTGTCTTCTCCGTTTTCTGGAGCGTCCTGACGGACCGTTGGGACGGCTAGAAGGAGAAGAAAGAGAAAACAAACACCTCTCAATCCTCTAAACACTGTATTGTACTAGGCTATCTCCTGCTACTATAGGCCTAAGGCCATGAGGCATGGGAAGGGGGGAGAAAGAGAAGAGAGAAGGGAAAGAAAGGAGAGAGGAGGAGAAGAGGGGGAGAAAAAGGGACTTGAAAACCCCATTGGGGTTACGGGGGTACTCCTAGAGCGTGCGCAGGGCGCGCATGCGCGCCCAAGCACGCCCCGCGATTTGGCGCCGCCTTAGCGAGGCGAAGCCGAGGCGCAGCCGAGGCGCCGCCTCGCTTAGAGCGGCAGTGGCAAATCGCCTGTTCAGGCCGCGACCCAAAATGAAAGAGCGCACGGTCCTCTCTCTCCTGTCCAAATTTGAAGCCTCTAGCTCGCTTCCTCATCGAGATATTCGCGTTTGAAATTAACTGATCCATTTGAGGAGAGGCTCATTTTTGACTCAAGGGAGATGGTGTATGGGTGACTAGGAGTGGTCAGTTGAGTTGGGTTGGATGCCTAATGGTGAATAATGGATGTTGGGATGATGGCATGACATGTCATGAGATGATGCACATGCATGCATCATGCATGCATCATGCATGCATCAGGCAACATGCATGTCCATGACATGTCCATGACATGTCCATGACACTTGCAACACGATGAGAGATCACTTAAGAATGACATGACTCCGAATCGAGGCAAAATGCACATAACTGAGAAAGATACGCTCAAGATACGCCTCGATTTCTGACACAACCAACCATGCAACATTGTGTTGCACATGTGCGTTCAAGAGTACTCCCTTAGGAGAGTAAGTGGGTGGAAGGGCGAAGCAGAAACACAAAGGAACACAAGGAACACAATTGGAAACACATCCTTTTTCACCTCCTCAGCCCTCCTTATGAGTCCCAAACAGGTCCGTTGGAAGTGAAATGATGTCAGCTAACATCACCCTCCATATGGCTTCATGGCAACAAGTGATTGCCGAAATCGTGATCTGCGATTACCCCCATCTCTCAAAACTAAGTAGAGAATTGAACAGATCTCAAAAGGCCGCATCTGAAAATGGTGCATATGTCGGGGTATTAGCAAACACGAAGCCAAACCCAGTTCGCAAAGTAGCAAATCAAGCAAAGTGACGAACAGTAGGAGTCTAGGTAGTTACCAACGAACCTTCAACTTGTCAAATAGGTTGGACACTTCCCATGACTTGGCAATCTAAGGGTGTAGAGTTGTAGCACTAGGTAGGGGGTGGTTGGGGCTGAAAGGGGGTGAGGATCGAAAGTGAAAGTCGAGACATGCTGTGCATCATGCAATCGCGACTTCCACCGATCCCTTAGAAGTGATGTTGGTTGGAAAGGGCTCAAAGAGGAGAATTGAATGGTGTGTGTTTGGGGCGAATGGGAGGAGTTTCGTGAATGGAAAAGGAGCAAAGAATGTTTTGAAGTGGGAGCGAGAAGGCGTGCAATTGGCCTTGCTGAAAGGGTTAGGGTTGAAGGCTGTGTAATGCAATGCACTGCACTGCACTGCACTGTGAACTTGTCAAAGTAGTCAACGGTAACTTGTCAAAATGGATGACAACCCCCCAAACCTTATGGGACATAGGGTCAGAACGGGAGATGGAATCATTGGGGCATCCCTCAGGAGAGTAGCCATAGGAGGCTCCAATGTCCACAAACCTTGCTTCCCTCCTCAAGTACTGAGTGGGTAGTATGGAAAGATTGCGAATTTTTGAAAAATGAAAAGTGTGAAAAGGGTTTCATGGAAAGGAAGAGGGAGTTGTCCTCAGTTGGAATTTGTAAGGGTTTTGAATTTGGACGAGGTCGAAATTGTACACAAGTCCTATAGTACCCTCCTGTGGACCGAGTGACTCAGTAGGTTGGTGGTCCACAGAGAGTGGGTCAAGTTTACTATGGGAGTGGACTTTGCGAAATTTTGAAAAATGTCAAAGTTGGAAAGAATGCAAAATAAGAAAGAGGGAAGTGTCCTCAGTATGGATTTGAAAGGGTTTTGAATTTGGAAGAGGTCGAGTTTTGGGGTGAGGTCCTATGGTAGAGTCCAATGTCCATCAACCTTGCTTCCCTCCTCAGTCCCTAGAGACTAGGGTGGACTTACTATGGAAATGGAGTTTGTGAAAAATGTGAAAAACACAAAGTCCGAAAAGGGTGAAAGGGAAAGGAAGAGGGAGTTGTCCTCAGTATGAATTTGAAAGGGTTTTGAATTTGGAAGAGGTCGACCCAAAGTCATTTTGTATGGGAGGGTCCAATGTCCATCAACCTTGCTTCCCATCACGATCCTTGGACCACTGAGGAAGTGTACTGTGGGAGGTGGGAAATGTGAAAAATGCAAAGTCCGAAAAGGGTGAAAGGGAAAGGAAGAGGAAGTAAAGTGTAGCACGAATTTGAAAGGGTTTTGAATTTGGAGAGGGTCGAGTTTTGGGGTGAGGTCCTATGGGAGGGTCCAATGTCCTCCAACCTTGCTTCCCTCCTCATGTACTGAGTGGGTCCATACAAAATAATGGTGCACAAAATATTAACCCCTATCAAAACCCTAATAATAAGAAAGAGGAACATAAGCCTAACTTACATTCCAACGCTCAGTCCATTCTGACAGGGTCACCCCAAAGTCACTTACCATAGGACCCTCCAATGACCCTCAACCTTGCTTCCCATCACGATCCTTGGACACTGACTCGACCTACCCTAAGATGTCGAAAGTGTAAAATTTTCAACCCCCCTCAAAACTCAAATAAATAGAAAGAGGAACTCTAGCCTATTGTACATTCCAAGCCTCATTCCATTCTGACAACCTCGACCCAAAGTGACTTACCGTAGGACCCATCAGTACCCTCCAACCTTGCTTCCCTCCTCAGTCCCTAGACTTCCCACCAAGTGTACCATGGGAAGTGTAAAAATTTCAAAAACTAAACCCCCCAAAATATTCTATGGGAAGAAAGACCAACATAAGGGTAGCACGAATTCGGAATATGAAAAGATTTGGAGAGGGTCGAGGTCTGGCGAAAAATTCTCGAAATGAAAATTTTGGCTGGGAGGTCAAGGGACCCTCGATCAAGTATCAGAAATGGTTGGGGAACATAAGGGAGTCCATAGTAAAGAAATTAAAGAAAAAGTAAAAATGCCACAAAAGTAGGCCCACCCCCCAAATTATACTATGAGGAGGACATGTCTGGCGACGGTTAGTATGGGGTGGTCCAGTGACCGAGGAGGGAAGCAAGGTTGACCGTTTGACAGAGAGTCCAATGCAAAATGACTTGTTGTGAAATTGAATGGAAAGTGGTTATTTGAGGTCGGTAATACGATTTAAAGGCTATTTTCCTTCTCGGAATTCGATTTCATGAAATAGTCGAAGCGAGTGTGTGGGTAACATGTGTGTGGGTAGTGGGTGTGAGTAGGCTATGGGTTGGTGGTGAGTAGTGGTTGGAGTGGTAGGGTGAGTCGGGTGGACCATTCTAAGTACTATGAACT
>ERZ780030.783-NODE-783-length-11621-cov-4.779353_pt1 | contig 11621 bp, 8 predicted proteins | sample MGYA00511857_ERZ780030 | MGnify/ENA primary metagenome ERZ780030 (study PRJEB29588, sample SAMEA2162530) | human gut metagenome | biome: human gut; feature: human-associated habitat; material: faeces | place: Denmark | collected 2008/2010 ... | reverse complement strand
GATTGCCTTGGACATGTGCCCGCATTTGCGCTTCGGTTCCACCAAGGGAAGCCAAAGTTGCAAAGGTCAGCAGCTCGCGGGTTTTTATATCAAGTCCGGTGCGTGTGTAGTAGTCACCGAAACAGTTGGCTGACAGGTAATCCTGAATGTGTTTTAATTCTTCCGGGGCATTTGCGCGCATAGTATCAATATGTTCGGTTCCGAAAATTTCCTGTTGTGTACGGATTCCTTGTTCAAGACGAGTGTTTGTGGTGGTCGTCGATTGGGCGGCCAACGGCAGTTTAACGCCGCGTTCGGAAAGAATACGGTTGGTCAGGAGCAGAAAGTCATAGGCTTTGGCCATTCCGGCATAGGGAATGGTCTGGTAGACGGCTTCTTTTATTTCAATCGGAGAAACGCCGTCATCCAATGCCCGGTTTAATATCAGCCGGAATTCTTCGGGTGACTGTGTTGCGACATGAGCCGCCAAGAGGAGCAAATATCGTGTTTTGGCATTGAGGTTGCTGTGCGGTTGAACTTCTTTGCTGATAAAGTTGTTCCATAATTCCGCAAGTTCGGGGTCGGTTTGGGTTAAATCATTCATGGGTTTGTCCTTGTTTATAAAAAGCCAGGTTGAGCCGCATATGAGGGCTATTACGGCAAGCGCCGGCAACAGCATTTTATTCATTATTTGTATTCCTCGTCGGTCACCGGTTCAAGCCAGGTTGCCTTGTTGTCAGGCAGGTTGGTTTCCAGGGATATGTGGGTGAACCAGCTGTCGGGAGCCGCGCCGTGCCAATGCTCAATATCAGGGGCTATACGGACGACATCGCCTTTTTTCAGAGTGCGAATGTTTTGGCCGCGTTCCTGATATCGTCCTTCTCCGGCAAGAACCAGCAGAATCTGTCCGCCGCTGTGCTTATGCCAGTTGGTTCGGGCTCCGGGTTCAAACGTAACGTTGCCTATCGGGGCGTTGAAGAGCTCATCGTTAGTGTTGAGCATGGTGAGGTAGGTCTGACCGGTGAAGAATTTTCCGTAGGGATTGATTTCTCCTTGTTCAAAGATGGTATCTATAGGTGCTTTTTTCATTTCCTGAGCCTTACATAAAGTTGAGAAAGTTAAGACGGCAGCACTTGCGCAGGCAAGCAGCAAAGGTGTTTTCATCAGTTGTTTCCTTTCGACGGGGTGAGTTTGATAACGGTGATTTCGGACGGGGCGAGAAACCGCATTTGCGGTCCCCATTGTCCGGCGCCGCGGGTTACGTAAATATGGGCGTTGTTTTCCATTTTGTACAGGCCGGCCAGATATTTGTTGTGCAGCAAAGTGAGAATATGGAACGGGAATATCTGTCCGCCGTGGGTATGGCCGGAGATTTCCAGGTTAAAGTTGTTTTGTCTGCCAAAGTCGGTCGGCGTGTGCGAAAGCAGTATCCGATACCGGTTGTCACCGCTTTCGGCAAAGGTTTTTTCCAAATCGGCATTTTTGCCGTAGAAATGACCGCTGAAAGTATCGGGAATGCCGGCAATATAAATGTCTTCAAGAGATACGCCGCCGTTTTCCAAAAAGGTAAAGCCAAGCTTTTTCAGCGTTTCGACAGTCGGTTTGTAACCGGCATAAAATTCGTGGTTTCCCGTTACGAAGTAAATGCCTTCTTTGGCTTTTAGCCCTTTCAACAGAGAAATCGTTGAGGATACGGACTTGACATTGTCGTCAATGACGTCTCCGGCCAGCAGAATTATATCCGGATTTTGAGCATTGGTCTTAGCGACGATGCCTTTTATTTTTTCAGGATTGATGACCCGGTGAATGTGGAGATCGCTGAGAACGACGATGGTTCTTTTGCGGTTTATTTGCGGAGAAGAAAGCGTGATTTCCTTGAAATCGGGAATTTTAGTGCCGGCATAGAGGGCATATGCTCCGAACAAAGCTGCCGCGCCGACAAGCCACAGGTTATATTTTATGCAAAATTCACGGGAGTAGGGCAGGCTGTCGAACCAGCTGAATTTGTATCCGGCGAACCAGACGGCATCAGTAACCAAAGTGAGCGTCAACAAGATAATGGCACTGATAAAGACATAGTATAGTCCGTATCTGTAGCAGGGATAAAGGCTGCCCAGAGCGTTTTCAAACCGGTAGCTGACAAGCAGCGGGAAACAGCCTATCAACAGAAGGGCAACAAGCGCTGCGGCGTTGGCCAAAGGACTCAGTCCCAAAAACCAGACGTAGCGGATAAACAGAAACATAGTTACCAGACAGCCTAAGAACGACGTTGTCACAGCACAGGATATCATACAAGGTCTCCTCTTAAAAATATTTGCGAATCGATATAGGTTAAGCATACATTTTAGAGTTAACTCTAAGTCAATAGTTTTTATTCTAAAGATGTATTTTTTTTTTAATTAAGCCTCAAAACAGCTTAATTTTGTGGCAAAAAAAGGGCTTGGAGGTTACTCTAAGTCAAGTATTGTGTTGACTTTTGTTGTAAAATTTCATTACCTGAAGACAAGGAGGAAACAATAATGGGATATTCAATCGGACAAGTTGCAGAAAAGATGGGGTTAACCGCTCACACTCTGCGTTATTATGAAAAGGAAGGGCTGCTTCCTTTTGTGAAGAAGACCGGTTCGGGACTGAGAATTTTTTCAGATGAAGACATCGGCTGGCTGCAGATGATTGAATGTCTGAAGGGAACCGGAATGCCGCTGAAAGGCATAAAACAATACATTGATTGGTATATTGAAGGTGATGCTACTTTAGAAAAGCGTTTGGAAATGTTTAAGCGGCAAAAGGTTCGTTTGGAAGAACAAATGGCTCAGCTCAAGCAGCATATGGAAAAAATTGACTACAAGATTTCCCTCTATACGGAAGCCGTGCGGAAGGGAAAGCTGGACGCGGTGTCCGACAATGCGGTCTTTGCCGCGGAGAGGAAGCGCCTGTTCGGCTCAAAATGACGGTTTTACAGTCTTAAACGCCCTGTACCGAATGGTGCCGGGTGTTTTTTTGTGCTTGACTTTTAGCGCTGACACCATAGTATGTTGCCCGATAATAAGACTTATTTTGTCAATTAATTTATTAACTATTAAAATTTTATGTCGTATGAAAAGAAAAAGTTTTTTGGCAATGGCTGCGGGATTATCGTTGTCGTTGTTTGTATCCTGCGTTCATAAAGATCAGCTGCCGGAAAATCCGAAGGATAAACAGGAGCATAAAGACTCTCACGGAAATTCGTGGATTTATGACGCGATGTTGATGCGCTGGCTGTTTATGCCCTCGGGCGGCGGTCAGTCTCATTATTATTATCCGGGGACGGGAAACTGGACAAACTCTTCGGGTATCAGGGTAAATCCTCCTGCAACGGCCAGTCCAAACGTATATCAGCGGTCGTCATCAGTTAAGCCAAGTACCGGAAGCGGCTATAAGAGTTCCAGCAAACCGGCTTCTACCGGAAAGTCGTTTGGCAGCAGTTCAAAAGGTTCGTCATTTGGTGCATAAAATCAACAGAATATGGAAAGAATTAAAATAGCTCCGCGTCCCGGATATATGGGAGAACTTGAGAAAATCGGATTTGTGTTTCACAAAGAATATTGGTTGGAAAACGCATATTATCGATTTTCCGCCAAAGAAGTTGAAGAGCTCGAACAGGCCATAAACAACTGTTATCAAATGTATTGCAACGTGGCTGAGGCCTGCCTTTATGATGAAGAAAAGCTGGATAAGCTGTGTATTCCCAAAGAAATGCGCCCTTTTATCAGACAAAGCTGGGAAGATGATGATTTGTCCTTATACGGACGGTTTGACTTCGCTTATGTTGACGGTGTGCCCAAGTTGTTGGAATTTAACGCTGATACGCCGACAACGCTGATTGAGTCTGCGTTGGTGCAATGGCAGTGGAAAGAAGCGGTTTTTCCCGAAGCAGATCAGTTTAACTCCCTTCACGAGGCGCTGATACAGTCATGGAAAGACATTCATGACGTTTACAAGTGCGACATTTATCACTTTGCATCTCTGACGGATTGTCCGGAGGACTACAGCACGATGGCATATATTATGTCGACGGCTTATGATGCCGGGCTTAGGACAGCCGAGCTGGATTTGAGAGATATTGCCATCGGAGAATGTCTGATGACGCCCGACGGTGAACCGATTAACTGTCTGTTCAAGCTTTATCCATGGGAAACGATGTTTAAGGAAAACATGGGCGGCTGCGTTACCGATATGTGTTGGATTGAGCCGTTGTGGAAATGCCTGATGTCCAACAAGGCACTGTTGCCGTTTTTGTATGAGATGTATCCTGACAGTCCTTATGTTTTGCCGGCTTATTTTGAGGCTGACAAGCTGAAATCCTATTGCAAAAAGCCGATTTTTTCTCGGGAAGGATGCAATGTGGAACTTATCCGAAACGGTTTTTGTCTGGAACGTACATCCGGCGAATACGGCGAAGAAGGGTATGTTTATCAGGAACTGGCGGATTTGCAAGATTATGGCGGAAAGTATCCGATTTTGGGCGGCTGGGTTATCGGCGGAGAAGCCTGTGGTCTGGGTATTCGCGAACAATCGGGGCGAATTACGGTTGATGCCAGCAATTTTGTTCCGCATATCATTGTTTAGTTTCGTTTCTTAAACTAATACTATTAAAAGGCTGTTGAGATTCTTCAACAGCCTTTTTAATTTTGAGCGTGAGTGAAAATCCGCCGCCGCGTTTAGTATGTGCGGTTTTCCGGTTGGGCGGGACGGTTTCCGGTTTGGGGATTGTAGGCCGGGGCGTCTGTCGGTGCAACGGCTTTGTCTGCGGTATCGGAAACAGCATCGCCGACTTTAGCGGCTCCTTCTTTGGTGGCTTCCCAGGCATCGCTGCTGACTTCTTTGGTTTTGTCCCAGGCTTTGGCAGATCCCTCTTTAGTGGCCTCCCAGGCATTGTTTGTGGTGTCGGAAACCGCATTTCCGGCTTTGGATGCACCTTCTTTGGTGGCTTCCCAGGCATCGCTGCTGACTTCTTTGGTTTTGTCCCAAGCTTTGGCAGATCCCTCTTTAGTGGCCTCCCAAGCATCGTTTGACGTTTCTTTGGTCTTTTCCCAAACGTCATTGTTTAAATCATTTTGTGACATTTTTAATTCTCCTTGTTGGTCATTTTGCCCTGTTTTCTGATTGTCAGAAGCACGGCTTTGAACATTGGGGTTTATTCTGTCGATGGTTTGGGCGTCAGAATTTTGTTTGCTGACGTTACTTTCGTAAATTCCTCTGCCGACCAGGTAGATGATGACGATGATAACGGCGTAGAATACGTATTTTAATATTGTGTTCATAAACATTCTCCTTAATGAGCCTAACGCAAAAAAAATAATCACGGTGCCGGGTATTTCAATCAGTACTTTGATTTACAATATAATATATGTTGATTGCCAGCGTTGCATAAACCGTAATTGTCTTGCCATTTAACTTCTGACTGTTATTATTTTTTTATCAAAATCTGAGGTGGAGGGGATGATGTCCGTAAAATTTTTTTCGAAGAAAACCGCTGTAATTGCAGGTTTGGCCGGGGGAGCTCTTTTGGCGTGTGCAGGCTTAGTCTGGTATTTTTTCTTTAGCGGTTTTCAGCTGAGCGGCAGCGAAACGCTGGCTTCCCGACCGGAACGAATCGAAGAGCCGGCAAATTCCTACACGGCTGGGGATAAGCTTGTGATAAGCCCGGCCTGCGTTTCTTTCAGTCAGCCGGCAGCGCGGCTTGACAAGCTTTACGTGAAATTGGAAAGCGGCATCACTATGCATCCGGCGGTGCGCGGCAGCTGGAGTTGGAACAGCGACAGAGTGTTGTGTTTTATGCCGGAGGAGGACTGGATTCCGGGGACGACTTATGAAGTCAGGCTTGGCAATGAAATATTTAACCCCCAGATTAAGGTGCGGGACCGGGAGTTTAGCTTCTCGTCTCCGGCATTTGAAGGAAAGGTGACAAGCGAAGCTTTTTATGAAAATCCGAAAAACATTAAGGACAAAGCGGCAACGGCAAGTTTCAGCTTTAACTATCCGTTGAATGTGCAAAACCTTAAAGATAAGATTTCGGTCAAAGCTGTCAGCGGCGAGAAATACGATTTTACGTACAAGGTGAGCGATTTTGACAAGATACTGCATGTCGTTTCGTCGCCCGTGAAGATAAGTTCGGCAGAGGATTTCGTCAAAATTAGCGTTGCCGGAGCGGAGAACGCCTATAACAAAAAGCCGCTGAAAAAGGAATTGACCGCAACGGTCAAAATTCCCAGCAGTTCGAGCTTTTTCAAGGTTAAATCCGTAAAATCTTCAATCGTCCGCAATGAGCAGGATGACGACAATCCCGAACAAATTTTGTCGGTTGATTTTACCACTGCGGTAAAGCCGTTTGATTTGAAAAAGCATTTTGCTTTGTATTACTCAGAAGAAGGATGTTATCAGATTAAAAACAAGCTGGCCGAAAAAGGATATAAAGAGACGGCGGCAAAAGGTTTGAAGAAGCTTGAAACGGTTGAGGTTTCGGTTGGCGAAGAGAATTTGAAAAAGCATATGCTCAAGTACGACCTGAGAGAGGCGGACGGGTGTCTGCTGATGAGAATCGACAAGACGTTAAATTCCGCGGAAGGTTTTAATCTGGGCAAAGACGTGGTCGAGCCGGTTTCGATTTCTCCTTATCCTCAGGAGGTTAAAATCGCTTTCGACGGTTCAATTTTGTCTTTGCGGGGAAGCCGGGAAGTGGCTTTTCTGTCACGGGGTGTCAGCGAACTCAGAGCCTCGGTTGCCAGAATAGACGCTTCTGACTTGAATCATTTGACGACGCAGACTTCCGGCGATTTTTCCCATCCGTATTTTATCAATTATAATTTTAACGAAGACAATATTTCGGAGATTTTTGAAAAATCGTTGAAAATCAATATGGAACATCCCGGAAAGCCGAATTATTCCGCTTTGGATCTGAACGAATATTTCAGGGACAAGAAAGGCGTATTTCTGGTAAAAGTTCGCGGTTATGACGGAGAAAACAGATACAGCCGGGAGGACAGCCGACTGGTTATGATTACCGACCTCGGCATTGTGGTGAAAGACAATCTGGACAAGACCCACAATGTTTTCGTTTCAAACATTTCAGAAGGAAGGCCGGTTTCCGGTGCGGTTGTCGAGGTGTTGGGCAAAAACGGCCTGCCGGTGTTGACGGTCAAGACCAATCGGGAGGGAGAAGCCGTTGTTCCCGATTTTTCCGGTTTTAAAAAAGACCGGACGGCGGTTGTCTATAAAGTTACAGACGGAAGCGACGTTTCTTTTCTGCCGATTAACAGAAATGACCGTCGTTTGAATATGTCGCGTTTTGACGTGGGCGGAGAATATGTTTATGAGGAGGAAGACGTTTATGCCTTAAAAGGATACGTTTTTAGCGACCGAGGCATTTACAGACCGGGAGAAGAGGCGCATTTTGGTTTTATCGTCAGACAAAAGGATTTGAACGTACCTAAAAAAATGCCGTTTGTGGCAGAGATACGAAATTCCCGCGGCGACGTTGTTTCTTCCCAGAACCTTTGGGCGGACAGCGTAGGTTTTATGGCCTATTCGTTTACGCCGGACCGGGCAGCGCCTACCGGGCGTTACAATATTTCCCTGTATGTGCTGGATAACCGTGATATTCGCCGTTACGTTGCCGGAAGCGACTTTAAAGTTGAGGAATTTCAACCTGACAATTTGCGGATTAAGGCTGACTGGGAGGGGTACGACGGTGAAGGGTGGTCTACGGAACCGATGATGAAAGCAGAGGTTTCGTTGTATAATCTTTACGGAAATCCCGCTTCGGGGCATGAGCTTAAGGCTTCTTACAAGATAACGCCGGCAGACTTTGTGTTTAAGAAATACAAGGGGTATTTGTTCCGTGATCCTTTGCGCAATGAAGACAAGGCGCTGCGCTCATACAGTGATGCGTTGCCGGAACAGAGAACGGACAATGCAGGCGCCGGGGCGTTTGTTTTGAAACTGTCTGAATTTGAACAAGGGACGTATAACCTGCGTTTGTCGATTGACGGATTGGAGCAGGGAAGCGGCCGCGGTGTCAGCATATCGCTGGGAGCTTTGGTTTCTCCCAATAAATATTTAATCGGTTGGAAAGCGGACGGCAATTTGGCCTACATTGACAAGAACGCGGTTCGTCATATTCAGTTCATTGCCGTTGACAACAAGCTTCAGCAGATTGCAAAAGACGGGTTATATCTTACGTTGGCCCGGCGCAGATACATTTCCAGTTTGGTTGAGATGCCCAACGGGACTTACCGTTACCAGATGGTTCCCAAAGAGCAGGTGATTTCCAAACGGGCGTGGACGGTTTCGGATAACGGTGCCAGCGAGCTTTTGAAAACGGACGAGCCCGGTGAATATATATTGACGGTTGAAGGCGAAGACGGGCGTCTTTTGGCCAAAGCCGAGTACAGTGTTGTCGGTGCGGCCAATCTGAGTCATGCCATAGACCGGGACGCCAGTTTGGGATTAAAATTGAACCGGAACGAGTATAATCAGGGTGAAAAAATCGAAATGCAGATTACGGCGCCTTATGAGGGGTATGGGCTGATTACGATTGAACGGGACAGCGTTTATGCCTTCAAGTGGTTTAAGGCCGGTACCAATTCGGTGGTCGAGGAAATTGAGCTTCCGAATACTGTGGAAGGCAATGCGTACGTCAATGTTGCCTTTTTCCGCGATGAGATGTCAAAAGAAATTTATATGCCGGCATTGAGTTATGCTGTGGCTCCGTTTTCAATCAACAAGCAGAAACGCAGGCTGGATGTTCGGCTGGAGGTTCCGGAGACGGTGAAGCCCGGCGATGTGTTGAAGGTGGGCTATAAAACCTCTGCCGCTTCTAAGATAATCGTCTATGGCGTTAATGAGGGCATATTGCAGGTTGCCGGTTATAAGACGCCGGATCCGTTGAACGAATTTCTGAAGAAGAAAGCGTTGCGGGTGGTGACTTCCCAGATTATGGATTTGATTATGCCGGATATCAAAATACTGAGAATGCTGACAGCAAGCGGCGGTGACGGCAGTTATGCCGAAGCGGCGCTTGACAAGAACCTTAATCCGTTTGCGCGCAGAACCGACAAACCGGTTGCTTTCTGGAGCGGTATCGCGGACAGCAGCGAAGCCGGCGGAACCTATACGTATCAGGTGCCGGAAACCTTTAACGGCGAGATTAAGGTTATGGCGGTTGCCGTTTCGGAAAGCCGTTTCGGACATGCTGCGGTATCCGTGTTGTCGCGTGGCGATTTTGCCCTGATACCTTCCGGTCCCCTTAATGTGTCTCCGGGAGACGAATTTGTCGTCGGACTCAGCGTGGGAAATTTGGTTGACAATTCGGGCGATGATTATGAGGTTCGGGTCGCTCTGAATGCGGGAAGCGGATTTGAGGTTATCGGCGAGCGGGTACAAAGCGTGAAATTGCCGGAAAAAGGCGAGGCTATGGTAAAGTTCCGACTGAAGGCTTTGCCAAAATTGGGAGCACAGGAGCTGATGTTTACGGCGGAAAGCGTCAGAGATTCCTCTCGAAAAGCACGGATGCCGTATACGATGAGTTTGCGGCCGTCTACCCCTTATGGCAGTAAATTTGCCATGGGGTACGAGACTTCGCAATACAGGCTGCAAGGGGTGGAAGACTTGTATCCGGAATTTCGGGTTCAGCAGCTGTCCGCGTCGGGTTCTCCCTTGGTTCTGGCGTCAGGTTTGCTGAAATATCTGGACAAGTTTCCGCATGGTTGTACCGAGCAGCTGGTCAGCAAGGTTTTTCCCGCGATGGAGGTTTTGTTCAAGTCTCCGGCTTTGGCGGTCAATATGGACGTTTACGCTTTGTTTGACGACGTGATGGTCAAATTGCGTGAGCGGCAGACGCTGGACGGCGGATTTACGACCTGGAGTGTTCCGGGGGCAAAGCCGGATGCTTATGATTCCGTATATGCGGCGCATTTTTTGGTTAAAGCCCGCGAACATGACTTTAACGTTCCCGAAAATATGCTGAAAAAAGCCTTGTCGTATTGTGAGGAACAGGCGGGGCGTTCTCCCGAGGGGCCGGAGGATATGGTTCCTGCCTATGCGGCATATGTTTTGACGCTCGGCGGCAAGGTGACGACCAATTATTTGTTGAATCTTGAGGAATATTATAAGGCTAATTATGAAAAAAGCTGGAGGAAAAGTCTGGGAGCAAGTTTTATGGCGGCAAGCTATAAGCTGCTTCAGGATGAAAACAAGGCGCGGGGATTGGCCGGGCAGTATCAGCCGAGTGGTAATCTGGCGGCAGATGCGGCAAATGTTTATCTGATGGCGACGTATTTTCCGGATATGTCGGAAAATCTCGGCAAAAAGACGGTCGAGGTTTTGTTGAAGCCGTTGAGCAGCGGAGATTTTACAACTGATTCTGCCGCTTTTGCCACGTTGGCTTTGAATGCTTTGAGCAGCGAAGAAAGCGATAAGGATCTCAGCTTTTCCGGAATGAAGCCTGCCTATACGCCTTTTCCGACAGTTGACTTTGTTCCGCAAACCAAGAATTTGACGGTAAGCTCCAAGCGGCCGTTTTATTACGTTGCGGCGCAACAAGGGTTTGCGGTTGGAGACAAAAAGACTGCTGCGGCAGAAGGGCTGGAGGTTTCCAAGGCTTTTTACGACCGGGACGGAAAACAGGTTTCTACGGCTAAGTTGGGCGATGAACTAACGGTAAAAGTAATTTACCGCGGTTTGCGCAAGGAGCCGTTCGGCGACGTGGCGATTGTCGATATGCTGCCGGGGTGTTTTGAGGCAGTGAGCAATTCGCTGCAGACAGATTGGAATGTTGCCGCATCTGAAATTCGGGAAGACAGGGTCGTCGCTTATGTGACGGCCGACCGCGAGGCTCACGAATTTACTTATAAGGTCAGGGTTATTGCCGAGGGTGATTTCATCGTTCCTCCGGTTTATGGTTCGGCGCTGTATTTGCCTCTGGTTCGCGCAAACTCTGCCTCCGGTATGATAAAAGTCAGTGAGTAGCCCGGGTTACATAGTGAGGTTTTTGCGGCCGCGGCGGTTGATTGCGTATGCTGCGGGGATAGTTGTGCTCTGTGTCCTGTTTTTTGCGACAGTGCCGAGGCCGGATCTTTATCAGAAATACAGTTTTTCGTCGGCGGTGTATGACCGTAACGGAAAGCTTCTAAAACTTTCGCTGAGTATGGATGACAAATATCGGCTGTTTGTTCCCTTTGAAAAGATTCCGGAAACGGCAAAGCAAGCGCTGTTGCTTTATGAAGACCGCGGTTTTTACTATCATCCGGGAGTGAATCCCCTGAGTATCGGACGGGCATTGTGGGATATGGCGGGGGGAGGGCGCGAGAGAGGGGAGGCAGCCGCAACAGAGGAGCCTCAACAATTACGATGCAGCTGGCCCGTATCGTTTATAACATCGATTCCTCCAAAATAGGCGGCAAAGCGCTTCAAATTCTCAGGGCGTTGCAGATTGAGATGTTTTATGACAAGAGGGAAATACTCGAGGCTTATTTTAATCTTGCGCCATACGGTGGAAATGTTGAAGGTATAGGTGCGGCGTCTCTGATTTATTTTAACAAAAATGCGGAACAGCTGAGTCTGCCGCAAATTATGGCTCTGACGGTTATTCCCCAAAACCCGGC
>ERZ780030.782-NODE-782-length-11653-cov-3.932747_pt1 | contig 11653 bp, 10 predicted proteins | sample MGYA00511857_ERZ780030 | MGnify/ENA primary metagenome ERZ780030 (study PRJEB29588, sample SAMEA2162530) | human gut metagenome | biome: human gut; feature: human-associated habitat; material: faeces | place: Denmark | collected 2008/2010 ... | reverse complement strand
AACGGTATTTCAAATTCCATGGACTTATCTGACCTCCGGTCCGGTTTCTGGTGTCCCCTCCGGAAAAGACGATCCTCATCCAGAATCCTATATTGAACAACTGAAAAAGCTTGGATTTCTTACCGTTGCCATGGCTCTCCGTGATCAATCCCTGTCTATTACGGACCCTGCGCTGGCAAACGCCGAGAAGCTAGCGATCATCTTAGGCACCGAAGGAGAGGGACTGGCACAGAAAACCATTGATACCTGCGACCACACAGTTATGATCCCAATGTCCCATGGCGTCGATTCTCTTAATGTAGCAGCTGCCAGTGCCGTTGCTTTCTTTGAGATCACTAAGGATATTACATAAGCTTCATAACATCCTCTGTAATCTGCTCTTTGGTCAAACGGTTATCCTTCAAAACCTCTGCTGCATCATAGCGGTCCAAAAATTCCTTCTTCAGACCGTAATTCAATACCTTCATCTCACTGTCTCCATAGAAACGGGTAATCTTCTCGCCAAAGCCGCCGTCCAGGATACCATCCTCCAGCGTGATCACAATATCGTGATCCTTTTTCAGATCCTCCAGCATTTCCTGATCGATTCCGGTAATATAATACGGATTGATCACCGTTGCTTTTGTACCGGTCTTTTCCTCCAGCTCCTTCGCAACACTCTGCCCCAGAGAATAAAATGTACCAAGACCAACTACGGCAACCCTGCTTCCCTTCTGTGTGATCTCATATTGATTCAAATCAGAAAAATCCTTTGTCACCTTCCGGCCATCCGAGATCACCGGACCACCCGGCAGACGAATTGCTACCGGATGGTCTGTCTGCTCCAGACTCCAGTCGAGCATTGCAAGATATTCTTCCTTTGTAGCCGGTGCCAGATAAACGAGGTTCGGAATATTTGCCATCATCGGAATATCATATAAGCCCAGATGTGTCACATCATTCATACCATAAACCGTGCCACAGAAGGTAACGATGGTTGCGGCGTTATTGTTAATACAAAGATCCTGTGCGATCTGATCGTAGCTTCTCTGTACAAAGGTGCTGTATACGCCCCATACCGGCTTCCCCCCATTGGCCGCAATGCCGGATGCCAGTGCAACTGCTGTCTCCTCTGCGATTCCCACATCAACAAACTGCTTTCCGGCTTCCTCTCTCTTGTGCTTCGTAAATCCAAGTACCGTCGGTGTTGCAGAAGTGATTGCTACCACAGAAGGATCCTTTTTCATCTTTTCCAACAGAAATTTTGCCGTAATATCAGAATAATCCTCTCCCTGAGGCACTCCTGAAGGTTCCCCTGTCTCAATATTAAACGGGGCATTATAATGCCAGCTTTCTTTGTCCTTCTCCGCCGGAGCATAGCCCTTACCCTTCTGGGTCTTAATATGAACAACCACCGGCTTTGTACTGTCCTTGACACTCTGGAACGCCTTGATCAGAACGTCAATATTGTTTCCTTCATCCACATAAACATAATCCAGTCCCATCGCACGGAACAAATTGCACTCTGCCTCTCCTTTTGTCTCGCGAAGCAGTTTTAAATTGCTGTACAGACCACCGTGGTTTTCTGCAATGGACATATCATTGTCATTTACTACAATGATCAGATTGCTTTCCAGCTCTGCAGCAAAATCAAGTCCCTCCAAAGCTTCTCCGCCACTGAGGGAACCATCACCGATCACAGCGATCACATTTTCCCCGCCACCGTTAAGGTCGCGTCCTTTTGCCAGACCGCATGCCAGACTGACCGAGGTAGAAGTATGTCCTACCGTAAAATGATCGTGCTCACTCTCCTGCGGACTACTGTATCCGGTCACATCATCATAATGCTCCTCATACAGGTAAGCATCCTTTCTGCCTGTAAGCATCTTATGTGGATATGTCTGATGGGATACATCATACACGATCTTATCCTTAGGGGATTCAAATACATAATGGAGCGCGATTGTCGCCTCCACCATACCAAAGTTTGGTCCGAAATGACCGCCATGAATACTTGCCCTCTTTAACAAAACCTGTCTCATCTCTGCTGCCAGCTTTGTCAGCTGTTCTCCTGATAATTTCTTTACGTCTTCTGGTCCATTGATCTGCTCTAAATACATATTTTACCTCCTGATATATCTATATTTTTGAAAAGCAAAGCAGACATCCCCACTTCTACTCTCAAAACACAAAAATTGCGTTGACCACTACATCAACGCAATTATAACACTTAAAGCCAACTTTAAGTCAAGGATCTCTTCTGACAATAATTATAAATTATTTCTAAAGTGAATTACTCAAACTGAGTTAATTATACGTTTTCTGAAATATTCTTTTTGATCTCCATATATTTTCTAGTGGAGATCGGTACTCTGCTTCCATCTACCATCGCTGCCTCAAACCGTTTCATAGATTTCACTAACCACGGATTCAACAGATAGCTTTTATGCACACGCACAAACAACTCAGGATATTTATTATGAATAGCAGTAATGCCCTCCGAACTTTCAAAATTATCATGAAGACAATGAATCTGTGTATAATGACCAATACTCCTGACAAAAACAATTTCATTCTCCGCCAGGTAAAGCAAACTGCTGTCCTTTCCCTTAAACGTCACATGCTTTATGGATGGATTTACAGAAAATTTCTCTGCCAGAGGTGTCTCCGTAAAATGAACCGGATAAATGGTATCTCGCAGATCCATTGGGATGGCGTTAGCAATAAAGCAAGTCCGGATCATCGGCACCTGATACTTTCTGCCCTCCGCATCCTTCTGCCAAACCTGTCTCCAGCTAAGAAGCACTCTCTGATCACAGCGAATGACCTTTTGATCCGGATAATAGGTATCCACCAAAAATGTTATCACCACTTCGCAGCTATCCTTGTCCTTCCACAAAAGCTCCGATTTCAGATCATAAAGCTCAAAAGTCAGACCGTTTTGTTCCTTCATAAAAGCCTTTTCTAATGTTTCTTTTGTATGAATGATCTGTCCCTCACATGGACCATACCAGTAAATGTCCGGATGCATGGCATCAATAAATGGCTGAATATCATTTTGATAATAGCTTTTTAATATACTTACGCTTTTGGCGACAATTTCTGACGTGTTCATAACGGTTTCTTCCCCTTTTTTAGATTTTCCCCTTTTGTAATAATCTAAATCTTTCAATCATACTAATATTATCTATTATCTAAAAAAAACGCAATAACTAACTTATAATATTTTGTTTTTTTAGTAAGTAGTTCAAAAAGTTTGAGTAAATAAAAATCCCCTTATGAAATCCGGCTTTTCCACCAAATTTCATAAAAGGAAATATTTTTATTCCGCTTTGTTTTTATATATTGAATTTTTCTGATCCGTTCATCCTTTTCTACTCCACCGGGCAGTCTTCTTTTGCCACATATTCAAAAAAATCAAAGTCGGCATAATGCTCCCCGTCATACCCCCAGTAAAACTGTGAATGTTTCCCTCTGATCTCCAGCCGGAAATAGATCGGCACATTATCCACTGCCTTTCTCGTATTGACAAACTCCGTTTTCACACCATTTTCCAGAGCGATAATAGATATCGCACTCTGTCCCAGGGTTTCACTGTAATATTTCCGCAGATTAATATAATTCATATTGTCATAATAAATGATGGGTCCTGCCGAATGCTGATGTACCTCCGGCACAAATTCCATCTTCGTCGTTATCGTTGCATAAACACTTGTAAGCTTTCTTGCCAGAATACTCACCTTATTCAGAGAGGTTCGTGACTCCTGTCCCCTTAATCGGACATATCCCTTTCTGCCTTGTATTCCGACAATGCACTTTCCTCACAATATTCCTTGGCAATATTGCTTCCATCTGCCATGCGAAGCCATCCGTCTTCCGTCCATTTCATTTTCTGGATGGCAGTCTCTCTTCCCAGCGTGCAACGAAGCTCCGGACGGAATGGCCGGGAACAAAGATGTGCCAGATACACCTCTCCAAGCTGCGGCTCCACATAACTTCCATGACCGGCCTTCTGCAGTACCACATCCGGGTTAAAATACTTCAGCTTTAAATGATCCGGATCATGCCTTTCGTTGGACTCTATCGGATTAGAAGTGACGATCGGATTCTCATAGCCCTCCCTTGTCTCCCAGTCCAGAGATACAATGTATTTACGTCCATCGTCGTCATGAAGAATCGAAGCATCAAAACCCGAAGAATGCAGATATACCGGTTCACTCCATGGTCCCGTTCTTTGATTTAACATATTCCGTTGCGTTTTTTGCGTGTCTGAAATCTATCCACCAAAAAGACATTTACTGCGTCGTTCCGGATCAAAATGCCATTTATGAGTGCAGAGACATTGCCCTGATCCCCCCTCTCGCCCACAAAGCAGAGTTTCAATATGCAGAAATGGTTCATGATATCAAAGAGCAGCAGAAATGCGTTTCCAAAAAACAGAAAAATCCCCGCATTAATAAATGCAAGGATTTTATCTTTTCTCATTTACATGACCGGATCACTCTGAAAGATCTGGCTGCCGAAGCAGACTGTAATCCCAACTACCTCTCCCAATTATTCCTATATTGAAATCGCCACCTATCTGGGATTTTCATCGCAAAGCCACTTAGGAACCCATTTTAAAAAACACACCGGATACACTCTGCGGCAATACCGGGAAATCCACGGACGAAGGGAATGATCATTTCACTTTCGTTTCCCGTATGATCTTTCGTACCGGAAGTACAAAGGATGGCGATACCGAAAGCTCGTCAATTCCCATTTTCAGGAAAGTTTCCGTCAATGTGGTATCAGCTCCAAGCTCACCACAGATGCCGACCCAGCAGCCGCCCTTATGACCATTCTCAATGGTCATCCGGATCATTCGCAGGATCGCTGGATGATGCGGATCATACATAGTATCCAGCTTCATATTCTGGCGATCCATCGCCAGAGTATACTGTGTGAGATCATTGGTACCGATGCTGAAAAAGTCTACTTCCTTTGCCAGCTCTTCACTCATCATCACAGCCGCCGGTGTCTCGATCATAATTCCCTGTTCAAAATTGCCATAACGGATGCTCTGCTCGTCAAGCTCTTTCTTGACCTCCTCCACAATCGCCTTGGTCTTCAACACTTCCTCTACGGAAATGATCATCGGATACATAATGGCAATCTCACCATAAGCACTGGCACGGATCAAGGCACGAAGCTGGGTACGGAAGATCTCCGGGCGGTCGAGGCAGATTCGGATCGCCCGGTATCCCATAGCCGGATTTTCCTCTTTATCCAGATTAAAATAATCCACCTGCTTATCTGCTCCAATATCCAGAGTACGCACCACAACCTTTTTGCCCGCCATATTTTCTGCGACACGCTTATATGCCAGAAACTGCGTCTCCTCATCCGGATAATCCTCTGCCTCCAGATAAAGGAACTCGCTGCGGAACAAACCGATGCCGGCCGCATCATTGACAAGCACATTGGCAACATCGCCCACGCCGGCGATATTGGCATACAGCTTAATATGCTTTCCGTCTGCTGTGACATCCTCCTTGCCCTTCAACAGGGACAGAAGCTCTCTTGCCTCCTGTTCCTTCTTCTGTGCCTCCTGAAGCTTTGTGAGAACCTCTTCCTCCGGGTCAATGTATAATTTCCCCTCTCGTCCATCCACGATCGCCATGTGGCCATTCCATTCTTCCTTAATGTCCACTCCGATGAGTGCCGGTATATTCATGGTTCTTGCCAGAATTGCTGTGTGGGAATTAGCAGAACCATAGCGGGTTACAAATGCCAACAGCTTGTCCTTGTCCATCTGAACCGTCTCGCTTGGTGCCAGATCATCTGCCACAACGATCACCGGCTCTGCTCCGATCTCTCCGGCAGATTCCTGCTCGCTGAGAACGGAGATCAGACGCTCCGTGATATCCTTGACATCTGCTGCTCTTGCCTTAAAGTATTCATCATCCATCTGTGAGAACATCTCTGCAAAATTATCTCCTGTGGTTGCTACAGCAAACTCTGCATTGACATTCTGTGTCTCGATCATATTGGTGATGGAGGAAACATAATCATCATCCTCCAACATCATCATGTGTACCTCAAAGACAGCCGCATTGGCTTCTCCAACCTCTTTGACCGCTTTTTCGTACAGTGCCTGAAGCTGCTCTGACGCCTTCTCATTGGCAGCCTCGTATCTTGCGATCTCAGCAGCCACATCCTGAATCTTTTCTCTTTTGACCTGCTGCTTTCCCTTTTGATAATAAAAGATTTTTCCTATTGCGATCCCTTTAAAGATCGGCTTTCCCTCGTATATTTCCACCACAGCCTCCATTTCCGCATGAGATCATCATGCTTTCTATCATTTTGTCCTGTGACCGGATATGCAATCGAATTACAGTGTCTCCTCAAAAAACTTCTCCAAGCCTGCTGCAGCAGCGTCCTCATCCGGACCCTCTGCCTCTACAGTGATCTCCTCACCACACTTTACACCGAGAGACATAAGCATCATCAGCTTTCTTGCGTCTGCCTTGCGATCTCCCTTTACGATCGTAACGGTTGACTCATATTTCTTTGCTTCCTTTACCAGCAGTCCTGCCGGTCTTGCGTGAATACCTACCTCGTCTGTAATAACATAATTGAATGATTTCATAATGAATTCCTCCATTTCTTTTTATTTATTGATCCACTTTATCACTAAAGTGCTTATATTTTACATTTATACGATTTATTCTTTGACACTTTACTTCTGTATCTTTGTAATCCCGATTGCTTATTCCTCGTCGCTACCCAGCTCACCGCTTGTCACACGACAGATATGCATTGCCAGATACCCGGTTTCCGCATCCTTCAAGGTACAGCCAATGGTCTTTCCAATCTGTTCACAGATCTTTTCTGCCATAGCAAACTCTTCCGGGTACTTGACACTCATATAATCATTTAAACTCATTTTCAGCTTCTCGCCACTTAACGCCCGCACGATCATATAGCGCACATGATTCATCAGCCGGTTATAGGATAATGTCATTACGTCAATCCGTTTCCCCATGGCATTTTCTACGATCTCTATGCATTCCCGCACAGCACGGGCCGTTTTCATGGCATCAGATACCTTATCATCATCGATGGCAGAATGTACATGAAGTGCAATATATCCTACCTCGTCATCTCCGATGGTAATTCCAAATTTTTGTTCCAGGACCGGCACCACACAGCTTGCAGCCTTATACTCCATATGAAAAAGAATACGGATATCCTCGGTCAGTGGATTGCTGATCTGCTCATGCTTTTTGATTCGCTCCACTGCATAATAGAGATGGTCAGCCAAAGGAAACAGAATATTGCGGTCAATATGCCCAAATACCTTTTCTGCTTCATCTAACACCAGATTAGAGATTTCCAGAAACTCCGGATCGATCGTCTTTACAATCTCATCTGCATTGCCACGCTCCTCACAGGCCTGCAGTGTATAGATCCTGCTGTCCTCTCCGGGCTCTACCCTTTCGCTGACCTTTTTGCCAAAACCGATTCCCTTTCCCATCAGAAGATACTGTTTTCCATCCTCTGCATTTACCGCAAGCACTGCATTATGATTTAACACCTTACCAATTCTGTACATGTCCGATCCTCACATTTTCTGTTTATTCGTAGAAATCAACAGCAAACAGTTCTTCTCCTGCTTTGATCTCTCCGTCCTTTAAAAGGCGGACCTTCTGGTTATCCTCCAGCTCCGTACATAATACCGGTGAAGTGACAGATGGTGCATGCTCTTTCAGATACTCCAGATCCAGCTTCATCATCGGATCTCCCTTTTTCACCTTCTGTCCGTTTTCCACAAATACTTCAAAACCTTTTCCATTTAACTGTACGGTATCAATACCGATATGCAGCAGCATGCTGAGCCCGGAATCTGTCATAAACCCAATGGCGTGCTTTGTATCAAATACAAATACAACTTCTCCATCCTCCGGTGCCTTCACGATGGCATCCGTTGGTGTCACAACCGCTCCGTCTCCCATCATTCTTCCGGCAAATGCCTCATCCGGTGCCGTTGACAGATCTGCTGCCACACCGGTGATCGGGCTTGATATCACAATCGTCTTTGTAACCTTCTGTTCCGTCTTCTCCTCCTGTGGTTCTTCCGTCTCCTCCACAGAACTAATACTATCTTTAGTATATTCGATATCCGGTGCAGTTTCAAGATAATCTTCCAGATTTGACTTGATCACGGTTACATTCGGGCCATATATGACCTGTACACCATTTCCCTTGTGGATCACACCGCTGGCTCCGGTTGATTTTAACAGGGTATCGTCTACGAGATCCGCATTGTAAACGGTACAGCGGAGTCTTGTGGCACAACAGTCTACACCATCAATGTTTTTCTTTCCTCCAAGTCCTCTTGTAATATCAGCGCTGAGAGGATCATCTGCTACATTTTCACTGTCCACTTTTTGGGACTTTCTTGCATTGACATCTGCCTTTGTATAAAGCTTCACCTGCTGGTCATCATCCTCCCTTCCCGGTGTTTTCAGATCAAGCTTTTTGATCAGGAAATAGAAGATAAAGTAATACAGGAGGAAATAAATAATACCAACCGGTATAATACGCAGCCAGCTTGTCTTGTCATTGCCCTGAAGAATACCAAACAGGAATAGATCCAGAAAACCGCCGGAGAAGGTGAGACCTACCGCGATGTTTAAAATATGGGCGATCATATAAGCGGCACCTGCCAGGATTACCTGTACCACAAACAGGATTGGTGCCACAAACAGGAACGAAAACTCAATCGGTTCTGTAATACCTGTCAGCATAGAAGTTAATGCTGCAGAGAAAAGAAGTCCTCCTGCCTGTTTTTTCTTTTCCGGCTTGGCAGTACGATACATCGCCAACGCTGCGCCGGGGAGACCAAAGATCATAAAGATAAACTCACCGGAGAAATATCTGGTAGCATCTGCACTGAAATGTGCTACATGTGACGCATCCGCAAGCTGGGCAAAAAAGATATTCTGACCGCCCTGGATCGTCTGTCCTGCCACTTCCATAGTGCCACCCACTGCTGTCTGCCAGAACGGCATATAAAATACGTGATGAAGACCAAATGGGATCAATGCTCTCTTCACAATACCAAAGATCAGGGTTCCCAGATAACCGCTGCCGGTCACCAGACCACCCAAGGCATAAATTCCATTCTGAACCACCGGCCATACAAAGTACAGCAGAATCCCTATAAACATATATACAATCGTGGAAATGATCGGTACAAACCGGGATCCTGCAAAGAATGACAACGCATTTGGCAACTGGATCTTATGGAACCGGTTATGAAGTGCCGCTACACCAAGACCTACGATAATACCACCAAACACACCCATCTGAAGGGTATTGATACCGCAGACCGAAGCGATGGTTCCACTGAGCACATCCTTCGCAATGCTTCCATCCTCCAGAATCTTTCCATTGATCTCCAGCATACCGCTGATGGAAATGTTCATTACAAAATAAGCGATCACGGCAGAAAGAGCAGCAACCTCCTTTTCCTTCTTTGCCATTCCGATCGCAACACCTACTGCAAAAAGTAACGGCAGGTTATCAAATACGGCACTTCCCACTTTGTTCATAATGACCAGAAGTGCATGGAGAATTGTTCCGTCTCCAAGAATTTTTCCTAAATGATACGTTGCAATGGTAGTTTCATTGGTAAACGAACTACCAAGTCCCAGAAGCAATCCGGCAACAGGCAGGATTGCGATAGGAAGCATAAAGCTTCTTCCGATTCTCTGTAAGACTTCAAAAATTTTGTCTTTCATTATTCATCCTTCCTTTCTTGGTGATATTTATGCGGAACGTCTGCTCTTTCGCATATCCTTTTTATTTTCCGCTTTTTCTGAAATTCTATACCACCGTTTTCCGGAATCTGCGCAGGAACGGGGATAAAAATGGGAACAAAAAAAGGCACTAACTCACATAAATATCCTGTAAAATTTATGTCTAGTTAATGCCTTGGGTTCGTTTCGAATCAAGTAACATACTATCTAAATTATTTATATCATTTTGATGATATTTTGTCAAGAAAAATTATCAGATCATTTTGATCATTTTGATGTTGTCACATAATTCAATATCATTTCCTTCTGAAGCAAAAGCTCCGGCGTATAGTCCTTATTGTCCTCCGCCCCCCAGATAAATCCCCCTGCATAATGAGCACATGTTGCCATCATGGAATGAAGAGTCACACGAAAAAACTCTTCTTCCGGAATATCTGTCCGGAATGTCTTGTCCTCCTTCGCCTTTTCATACATCAGATGAAATCTCGTATTGGCTGAATGCAGAGAAGCATGAAACGCCCTTAACTGCTCACTGTCCGTTCCCTCATGGGTCACATAGTGATTAAAATTGTCATTATACCGCAAAAGATCTTTATGATTCTGATACATGTCAATATAACTGTCCAGCGTAAAGATAAATCGTTCAATCGCAGGAACATCAGCGATGGAGGAAAGCGGTCTTTCCTCATCCAGTTTGTCAAAATATGCCTGCCACTGTGCCGTACAGACTGCGATCACCAGCTCCAGCTTATTCTGATAATGACGAAATACCGTTGCCCGGCCTACTCCGGCTTCTTTTGCGATTTCCCCCATACTGACAGGTTCAATCTTTTTTTCTACAAAGATACGGAAAGCTGTCTCCAGAATTTTCCGGTCTTTTTCTTCCATTTCCTTTTTTACCTTTTCAGGATCTCTCATAATAATTCTAATTCCTTACATTTTATGATTTTATTTTTCATCACATACCTGGAAGATATAAAACTTCAGATAATATGATGTATCGGCAGCCCACAGGATTGGATGATCCGGTGCCTGTGTTGCGAAGGATACCTGACGCAGTCTCTTGTGTACATTTGCTGCCGCCTGTCCAATCGTTTTTGTAAAAAGCTCATATGTCATAAAATGAGAACAGGAGCATGTGGCAAGATAACCACCATCCTTAATGAGCTTCATAGCACGAAGGTTGATCTCCCGGTATCCCTTTACGGCGTTTTTTACAGAATTACGTGACTTCGTGAACGCCGGCGGATCCAGTATGATCACATCAAACTTTTCTCCTGCCGCCTCCATTTTCGGAAGCTTTTCAAAAACATCTGCACATTCAAAGTCCACAATATGGGACAGACCATTTAATGCTGCATTCTTTTTTGCCTGCTCTACGCCAGGCTCCGAAGCATCCAGTCCTAATACACTGGCAGCCCCCGCCTGTGCCCCATTCAAAGCAAAAGAGCCGGTATGGGTAAAGCAGTCCAGCACCTTTGCTCCCTTACAGATGGAACGGATCGACTGACGGTTATATTTCTGGTCCAGAAAAAAACCTGTTTTTTGTCCTTCTTTTACATCCACCATATAGTGGACACCGTTTTCTACGATCTCCACATTGGTATCAAACTCCTGTCCCAGAAAACCTTTGACACGCTCCATCCCTTCCTTCAGCCGTTCTCTGGCATCGCTGCGTTCGTAAACACCACGGATCGTGACACCGTCAGCTGCAAGAATTTCCTTCAAAATCTCTACGAGATGCTCCTTGTAACGGTCAATTCCCAAAGCCAGGGATTCTACTACCAGAACATCACTGAATTTGTCAATCACCAGTCCCGGCAGAAAATCCGCCTCACCAAAGACGAGCCGGCAGCTTGAAGTATCTA
>ERZ780030.779-NODE-779-length-11708-cov-2.921136_pt1 | contig 11708 bp, 9 predicted proteins | sample MGYA00511857_ERZ780030 | MGnify/ENA primary metagenome ERZ780030 (study PRJEB29588, sample SAMEA2162530) | human gut metagenome | biome: human gut; feature: human-associated habitat; material: faeces | place: Denmark | collected 2008/2010 ... | reverse complement strand
ATTCCCATAGAGAGTTCGCCAAAAACGATTACCCGGTCACCCACCTGATAGGAAGACGCATCGCCGGTAGTTACATCGATTATTTTTTCTTTGGTATCAGCCGAGGCACAATGTCCCTTCGCACTACATGCCGCACAAGCTGACGTTTGGACAATTCTCACCTTTATATGAGAACTGTTTATGTTTTCCACAATACCTTGATGTTTTATAATATCTGCCATTTTGCAAACTGTGCATTACAAATCGCGGCAAATTTACGCATTATTTGTGAACTGCAAGGCTTTCACCCGCTTTTTTTATGTGTACGCCAACGTACTTTTCCCCGTTTTAACTATTTTTCTTCACTTTTTCCACAGAACAAGCAAGAAAACCTGTTTTATAACACAGACTAAGGTATCACTTTGCACCATTGATAAGTATAAGATAACAAAATGATACTATGAATTTTCCTCCTAAAAACAAGTAAGGCTGCTTTTCTCCTAAAAGCAGCCTTACTTGTTTTACATTATATCAGCTTTACGTGATTACCATTTATAATTAATACCGAAGCTCAATAATTCTTTTACCTGAAAATAGCTATCACCTGAAGTAGGCTTGCTACTATCGTCAAAACGGGCATGTATATAAAGTTTGGTCGACAAATAACGGTTCAACACAAAGTTGAATGTATTTTCCCATTCAATACGCACCCATTCATAACTTGTCAGATAGTCCAAACGAGAATCTAACGTAATGGATGGAATGATTTGCCAGAACAAAGTGGGTTGTACCTGCGAACCAAAATTATGACGCACCGTCTTACCCTTCTCCAAACCAAAGTCCACTTCATTCACTTCCTTATTACCCACATAACGCATAGTCCACGTCAACGGAGCTATAAAAACAGACAAATTAAACTTTTTCTTCTTCAACTTATAGTCCATACCGACACTGGCAGACCAATCTGCCGGAGCCAGAAATGCCGATACCAAAGGCTCTTTATTGGCTTTATACCCATGACAGAACTGTGTCTTGAATTCCGTCGAAATCGTATAGTACCAATTAGACGCTGCCTGAACACCTAACTTACTGTATAGACGAAGCTGGTCCGTGTTGACCAAATAATCATGAAATTCATCAGAGGGCGCTGAAGAAAATCCTAATTTGGCATCCAACAAACTTTCCCATTGAATCTTTTCACGGTCATTGTAATTAGCAAACAGTTGTAAGTTGGCCAGTACAGAATTCGTACTCTCACCTCCTTTATACCAGTTATCCGAAATATAATTCTGAGTAATCTGCAAAGAACCATTTCCGCCTGTTACCCACCAGTTAGGTTTACGGATAACCACTTCCGCGTCTTCTTTCACTTCCGCCATGCTTTCCTGAGTGAATAATTTCATCACAGAAGGTTTTGAAGATGCTTCTTTTTCAATATTATCCTTGAATACCTTTACCTGCATAATATTATCTTCCCATGCCACAATCTTATGCAGATCATCATTAACATAAAGATAGAGTAAAGCACGATCCACTGTTTCATTCGCGCGTTCCTTCGAGGTGAAGCGGGCTTCATCAAATGGCAAAAGTTCTTTCACTGGCAATTCAACCGTATCAAAAGGCTCAAATTTCCAATTCAATGTCGAAACACGCTTTATAGGAGAATTATAATATGTAAATGGCTTAAGAAACAGACGGTAGTAATCGGGATTATCAGGAATGTAACGTTCAGGAGTAGACGGATCATTCAGGTAGTTTAATACTCCAAAATACTTCTCATGCAGTATGGATACTGTATCCAACTTGAGAGTATCATTCGCCGGTTTCAACTTTAAGACAAAATATTGCTTCATCACATCCGACAAGGTATCCACTTGTGCGGCAGCCGGTTCCTCTCCGGCCTTTAAGACAGTCTTTACTGAATTCTGCGCCACTATCGACGAAGAAAAAAGCGCAGCAACTGCCCATAAAGATAAGTATCTATTCTTCATAACGCCCTAAAATCTATGTTTTGACTGCAAAAGTAATTTAAAATGTTTAGAAAACATAGAAAAGAGTAAAGAAAAGATTAGCAATAGCCGGTACTTAGGATAACAAGTTCATATCAACTCCGTACCAGCCCCGTACCAAGTCCGTATCAAGTCCAAACATATATATACGGAGATGACACGGAGGTGATACGGAGATAGTACGGAGATAATAAGGACTTAGCATCACTTTTTTTTTAGAATTGTTTCGCAGAAACTTTATGTACTTCCTCTTTTTTTTGTAATTTTGCGCTTTTTAAGTCTCATCTGTAGACAGGTAGGTACGCAAATGTGTACATCGACCAAACAAAACAATAATATTAAAACAGTATAGCTGTGGGAGAAACAAAGTATATTTTCGTCACCGGTGGCGTTGCCTCATCATTAGGTAAAGGCATCATCGCCTCATCCATTGGTAAATTGCTACAAGCAAGAGGTTACAAAGTAACCATTCAGAAGTTTGACCCGTATATCAATATTGACCCGGGCACTTTAAACCCCTACGAACACGGAGAATGTTATGTGACTGTAGACGGACATGAAGCTGACCTCGACTTAGGTCATTACGAACGTTTTCTTGGCATCCAGACTACTAAAGCCAATAACATCACAACCGGACGTATCTATAAAAGCGTTATCGACAAAGAGCGCCGTGGTGATTATTTAGGTAAGACCATTCAGGTTATCCCTCACATCACGGACGAAATTAAACGAAACGTGAAGTTGCTGGGTAACAAATATAAATTCGATTTTGTAATTACAGAAATCGGTGGTACGGTGGGTGATATCGAATCATTGCCGTATCTGGAAAGTATCCGTCAGTTGAAGTGGGAATTGGGACGTGACGCTTTGTGCGTGCACCTTACTTATGTACCTTACCTCACGGCAGCCGGTGAATTGAAAACCAAGCCGACACAACACTCCGTAAAAGAATTGCAGAGTGCCGGTATACAGCCGGATATATTGGTATTGCGTACAGAACACGAATTGGGCACCAACCTGCGTAAAAAAGTAGCATTATTCTGTAATGTGGATGAAAACGCAGTAGTACAGAGCATCGATGCTCCTACCATCTACGAAGTGCCTATTCTGATGCAGGCTCAGAAACTGGATGAAACGATATTGAAGAAAATGGGACTGCCCGTAGGAGACACACCGGGACTGGGTCCGTGGCGTGCTTTCCTCGAACGTCGCCATAAAGCGGAAAATACAGAACCGCTGCACATTGCATTAGTCGGCAAATATGACTTGCAGGATGCTTACAAATCCATTCGCGAAGCCTTGTCACAAGCTGGTACATACAATGACCGTAAGGTATCCGTAGACTTTGTGAACAGTGAAAAGCTGACAGAAGAAAATGTAGCGGAAGCACTGAAAGGCATGGCAGGTGTATTGATAGGTCCGGGATTCGGTGAACGTGGTATTTCCGGTAAGTTCGTGGCTATCAAATACGCACGCACACATGATATTCCGACTTTCGGTATTTGCCTGGGAATGCAGTGTATCGCCATTGAATTCGCACGCAACGTGCTGGGATATACCGATGCAGATTCACGTGAAATGAACGAAAAGACTCCGCATAATGTCATCGACATTATGGAAGAGCAGAAATCCATCACAAACATGGGTGGAACAATGCGTCTGGGAGCCTACGAATGTATCTTGCAGAAAGGTAGCAAGGCTTATGAAGCTTATGGAACGGAACACATCCAGGAGCGCCACCGCCATCGCTATGAATTCAACAACCAGTATAAAGCAGAGTACGAAGCTGCCGGCATGAAATGTGTAGGTATCAATCCGGAATCTGATTTGGTGGAAATCGTAGAAATACCGAAGTTGAAGTGGTTTGTCGGAACTCAGTTCCATCCGGAATACAGCAGTACGGTACTGAATCCCCATCCGTTGTTCGTGGCTTTCATCAAAGCATCTGTCGAAAGTTTCGAGGAGAAGGAGAAAGCAAAGAAATAAGATTATTTCAATAATTATAAAATTGTAAATTAGAAATTATTCATGGATAAAAACACCATTACAGGTCTTGTTTTAATAGCAATTTTGTTAGTCGGCTTCAGTTTTCTGAGTCGCCCCAGTAAAGAGCAATTGGAAGCACAGCAGCGTTATTATGATTCCATTGCGCTGGTACAGCAACGTGAAGAAGCGCTGAAAGCCAAAGCGGATGCAGCATTGGCCAATGAAAAAGATGTGGAAACTGTGGATTCCACTTCACTCTTCTTCAATGCCCGCCAAGGAACAGATTCGCTTATTACGATTCAGAACGACGTGGCTGAGTTGACCCTCAGCACCAAAGGCGGTTCCATATTCTCCGCTGTATTGAAAGAGTATATGGAACAGGACAAGAAAACTCCTGTAACCCTATTCACCGGAAACGATGTTTCCATGAATTTCCTTTTCTATAATAAAAAGGAAACAATACAGACTAAGGACTATTACTTCACCACTGTGAACCGTACGGACAGCACCGTAACAATGCGTTTATCAGCTGACAGTGCAAGTTATATAGACTTCAAGTATGCATTGCATCCCAATACCTACCTGGTAGACTTCAGCATCGATGCTAAAGGTATGGCAGATAAATTGGCAGCAAGCAATAACTATGTAGACATCGAATGGGCACAACGCGCCCGCCAGATCGAAAAAGGTTATGTATATGAGAACCGTTTGTCTGAACTGACTTATAAAATGCTGGGAAATGGCACAGACTACTTGTCAGCCAATAAGGATGATGAAAAAGAAGTGCCCGAACGTCTGGACTGGATTGCTTTCAAAAATCAATTCTTCTCCTCGGTATTCATTGCAGACGCTGACTTTGAAAAAACGAAGCTAGTCTCCAAAATGGAAAGAGAAGGCAGCGGATATATCAAAGACTACTCCGCCGAGATGAGCACGAGCTTTGACCCGACAGGTAAACAGCCTACGCAAATGTTCTTCTACTTCGGTCCGAACCATTACAAGACGCTGACTGCGCTGGATAAGGGACGTGATGAGAAATGGGAACTGAACCGTTTGGTTTATCTGGGTTGGCCGTTGATCCGCTGGGTCAACAAGTGGTTCACCATCAATATCTTCGACTGGTTGTCCGGTTGGGGCCTAAGCATGGGTATTGTATTGTTACTGATGACCTTGATTGTAAAAGCAGTCGTATTCCCCGCTACCTGGAAAACGTATATTTCTTCTGCCAAGATGCGTGTGTTGAAACCGAAAATCGATGAGATCAATAAGAAATACCCCAAACAGGAAGATGCGATGAAAAAACAGCAGGAGGTCATGGGAATGTACAGCCAATACGGTGTGAGTCCGATGGGTGGCTGTCTGCCGATGCTGGTACAGTTCCCGGTTCTTATTGCATTGTTCATGTTCGTGCCAAGTGCTATTGAATTGCGTCAGCAGAGCTTCTTGTGGGCTGATGACCTTTCAACGTACGATGCGTTCATCAACTTCCCGTTCAATATCCCGTTCCTGGGTAGCCACCTCAGTTTATTCTGTTTGCTGATGACGGTTGTGAATATATTGAACTCCAAGTTCATGATGCAGCAACAGGATACCGGAGCCAACCCGCAGATGGCGGCGATGAAGTGGATGACGTATCTCATGCCGATTATGATGTTGTTCATCTTGAACAGTTATCCTTCAGGTCTGAACTATTACTACTTCATATCGACATTGATTAGTGTGGTGACTACTCTCATTCTGCGTAAGACTACGAATGAAGAGAAACTTCTTGCCCAATTGGAAGCCCGAAAGAAAGATCCGAAGAAAGCTAAGAAAACCGGCTTTGCCGCTCGCCTGGAGGCAATGCAGAAACAACAGGAACAGTTGTTGAAAGAGAGACAGAATAAGAAATGAGTTGACAAGGGAACGAGTTAACAAGATACAAGGGCTGCACTGTACTCAAAATGGATAGTGTGGCCTTCTTTCTCTCTATTACTCTCGTCAACTTGTCCACTAAGCACCTCGTTAACTAAAAAAAATGAAAACTAAATATACCAACAAACAGATTTGGATGATAGCCTATCCGATCCTCATCAGTCTACTGATGGAGCAAATGATAGGTATGACAGACACAGCCTTCCTGGGACGTGTAGGCGAAGTAGAACTGGGAGCATCAGCCATTGCAGGTGTCTTCTACATGGTAATATTCATGGCAGCTTTCGGTTTCAGTATCGGAGCGCAGATACTCATTGCCCGGCGCAACGGTGAAAAGCAATACCGGGAAATAGGCGACCTTTTCTATCAAGGAATTTACTTTCAGATAGGACTGGCGGCAGTAATGTTCCTGCTCTCCTACTTCCTTTCACCAATGATACTGAAGCGAATCGTTTCTTCCGAACACATCTATGAGGCTGCCATCAGTTATCTGAACTGGCGGGTTTTCGGAGCCTTCTTCTCATTCAATGCAGTCATCTTCCGTGCTTTCTTCCTGGGAACTACGCAAACCAAGACACTGACACTCAATTCTATAGTAATGGTATTGAGTAACGTAGTTTTCAACTATATACTGATTTTCGGTAAATTCGGCTTTCCCGCGCTCGGCATTGCAGGTGCCGCCATCGGTTCATCACTTGCAGAGCTGGTTTCACTGATATTCTTTATCCTCTACACCCGTTACCGCATTGACTGCCGTAAGTTTGGACTGGATCGTATCCCGAAGTTCCGCCCGGAGATACTGAAACGAATGCTGAACATTTCCTTCTGGACCATGATACAGAACGTCTTCTCCTTGTCCACCTGGTTCTTGTTCTTCCTCTATGTGGAGCATCTGGGAGAACGGTCGCTCGCCATCACGAACATTGTCCGAAGCATATCCGGCATTCTGTTCATGGTAATGATGGCATTTGCCTCAACCTGTGGTTCCTTGGTCAGCAATCTCATCGGTGCAGGAGACAAAGACTGCGTGGCAGGCACTATCCGGCAGCATATACGCATTGCATACCTGTTCACATTGCCGCTAGCACTGTTTTTTGCACTGTTCCCAAAACTTATACTGGGAATCTATACGGATATACCCGATTTACAGGACGCAGCCGTACATTCACTTTGGGTAATGTGCTCGGCATATCTGTTTCTCGTACCTGCCAATGTATATTTCCAGGCAGTATCAGGAACGGGAAACACGCGCACGGCTCTGGTCATGGAACTGATAACGCTCGTCTTCTATGTTGCCTACATCACATACATCATTCTTTACTTGAAACTTGATGTAGCTCTGTGTTGGACATCAGAAATGGTATACTCCATTTTTATACTATTACTTTGCTGGTGGTATATTAAAGGAGGACGATGGCAAGAAAAACGCATATAATTTGTATATTTGTCGCAAAATAACCGTAACGAACAACATACATGAAACAAGTAAATTTATTGCTTATGTCAGTAGCTATGACATTGGCTGCCTGCGGCGGAACTAAAGAAGCAGGGCAAGCCGGGGGACCGCCCTACGGGGGAACTAAGAACGCATGATAAGCGTGAGTACCGCTTATCGAGCGGTCGGACATCCAAATTGAAGGCAAACGCATGACTCCCGAAGCTCTCTGGGCCAGGGGTCGTATCGGTGGTGTAGCCGTATCCCCCGATGAAAAGCAAATTGCTTACACAGTAGCTTACTACAGTGTACCGGAGAACAAGAGTAACCGTGAAGTCTTCGTGATGAACACAGATGGAACAGGCAACAAACAAATCACCCACACTCCCTGGCAGGAAAACGAAGTGAACTGGATAAAGGGTGGCACTAAACTGGCGTTCCTTTCCAATGAAGGTGGCAGCAGTCAGTTGTGGGAAATGAATCCGGACGGCAGCGGGCGTAAGCAGCTAACTCAATATGATGGTGACATCGAAGGTTATTCTTTCTCTCCCGACGGCAAGAAGTTGCTTTTCATTGCACAGGTGAAAACTAAACAAAGTACTGCGGATAAATATCCCGATCTCCCTAAAGCGACGGGTATCATCGTTACCGACCTGATGTACAAACACTGGGATGAATGGGTAACCGGTGCTCCGCATCCTTTTGTAGCCGATTTTGATGGAAACGGTATCAGCAATATAAAGGATATACTGGAAGGAGAACCTTACGAAAGCCCGATGAGACCTTGGGGTGGCATCGAGCAACTGGCATGGAGTCCTGCCGGAGACAAGGTGGCATATACTTGCCGTAAGAAGACCGGTCTGGCTTATGCCATCTCCACCAACTCGGATATTTATATCTACGATCTTGCAACCAAGAAGACAGACAATATCACCGAAGAAAATAAAGGTTATGATACAAATCCTCAGTACTCTCCCGATGGTAAATACATTGCCTGGCAGAGCATGGAACGTGACGGTTATGAAGCTGACCTAAACCGCCTCTTCATCATGAATCTGGAAACAGGTGAGAAACGTTTCGTCAGCAAGGAATTCGAATCGAACGTAGATGGTTTCTTGTGGAATAGAGACTCTAAGAGTATTTATTTCATCGGTGTCTGGCATGGTGAAACACAGATTTACAATATCGATCTTGCTGCCAACGATAAGGTTACGCAGTTGACAGACGGTATGTATGATTATGCTTCCCTCGCCCTTGCAGGAGATAAAGTAATCGCTTTACGCCACTCAATGAGTATGGGTGATGAAATCTATGCCGTATCTGCCACCCGCAACGGGGATGCTTTTGCCGAAGCAAAACAACTGACCTTCGAAAACAAGCAGATTTACGACCAACTGGAAATGGGTAAAGTTGAAGCTCGCTGGATGAAGACTACAGACGGCAAACAGATGCTGACATGGGTTATCTACCCGCCACAGTTTGACCCGAATAAGAAATATCCTACCCTCCTGTTCTGTGAAGGTGGTCCGCAAAGCCCCGTAAGCCAGTTCTGGTCTTATCGCTGGAACTTCCAGATTATGGCTGCCAACGACTATATCATCGTAGCTCCCAACCGCCGCGGACTTCCGGGCTTTGGAGTGGAATGGAATGAAGCCATCAGTGGTGATTACGGTGGTCAGTGTATGAAGGATTATTTTACAGCTATTGACGAGATGGCTAAAGAATCGTTTGTAGACAAAGACCGACTCGGTTGTGTAGGGGCCAGCTTCGGTGGTTTCTCCGTTTACGGGCTCGCCGGACATCATGACAAGCGCTTCAAAGCATTCATTGCACATGATGGCATCTTCAACATGGAAATGCAGTATCTGGAAACAGAAGAGAAATGGTTTGCCAACTGGGATATGGGTGGTGCATACTGGGAAAAACAAAATCCGGTAGCCCAACGCACATTCGCCAACTCTCCGCACCAGTTTGTAGACAAATGGGATACACCTATCCTTTGCATTCATGGCGAAAAAGACTACCGTATTCTAGCCAACCAGGCAATGGCTGCCTTTGATGCCGCCGTAATGCGTGGTGTCCCTGCCGAGCTACTGATATATCCGGATGAAAATCACTGGGTATTGAAACCTCAGAATGGTATCCTCTGGCAACGCACATTCTTTGAATGGCTGGACAAATGGTTGAAATAAAAAAACAGACGATTGAAGTCTCCTGAAACAGGCCATCTGTTAGGGATGAACAGACCGTCTATTTGATACGAACAGACCATCTATTCGCAGTGAATAGATGGTCTGTTTTTTATCTCTGCATCAAGCCCTGTAATTCAAGGCATAAGCGTTGTTTTACTTCTTCCATCGGCACCTCCCGTTTCAGCTCCTGTTGCAGCGAAGTGACTCCTTTATCTATGAATCCGCAGGGGTTGATATAGCTGAAATATCGTAAATCAGTATTCACATTCAGCGCCAATCCATGCATGGTAACGAAATGACTGCTACGCACGCCAATAGCGCATATTTTACGCGCACGCGGCGTATCTCCCTCCAGCCAAACACCTGTTGCTTTCTCCAACCTCCCGGCAGCAATGCCATAAGAGGCACATACACGGATGACCGCTTCTTCCAACAAATGTACATACTCTTTCAGCCCCAACGAGAATTCTTCGAGATTCAGGATAGGATAACATACCAGTTGTCCCGGACCATGATATGTGATATCACCTCCACGATCGATATGATAGAGCGTAGCTCCTATCTTCCGAAGTTGTTCCTCACTCAACAGCATATTTCCTTCTTTACCGCTACGACCTAAAGTATAGACATGCGGATGTTCACACAAAATGATGTGATTTTCATACTCTTCCCCTGCCTGTTTGGCATGAATAAGAGCATCAAACCACTCCGTTTGCCGAGTCCATGCATCGGCATACGGAATAATATTCCAGTCTGTTACATTCAGTTTCATGCCGACAAAGTTAAGATTTTAGGGATAAAATCGTATATTTGCCGACAGCAAAATGAAAAAAGATGAAACATAACTTCCCACAAGTAGATTTGCCGGTTGAAATGCTGGCATGGAGAGATGTTACAGAAGATATTCTGAATCTCTATCGCCAGTCATGCCGCCTGAAGGCATGTATTTTTGCATTATGCACTGAAGGAACCATTACAGCATCCATCAATCTGATGGAGCATAAAATAAAAAAGAATGATCTGATCATTCTGATGCCGGGAACTATCTTACAGCTCAATGAGCAAGTAGAAAAAGTACGGCTTTGCTTTGTAGGTTTCTCCAGTCACTGCGTCAACGGTATTAATCTATTGCAGGCTACGATGGGATCTTTCTCCAAAATATGGGATAATCCGATTGTAAATGTCAGCGATTTAATAGCATCCTACTTCGTGGATTACTTTGCACTACTGACACGCATATCAATCTCCCATCCTACCGCCACCAGTACCGCAATGGCACAAAGTGTGCTCCACAGCATTTTGCTTGGAATTAATGCCCTTTATGCCAATCGTCCGCAAAGCATTCTTGCCAAAAGCCGCAAAGAGGAAATCTGCCAGAAATTCGTACAACTGGTTATTGAAAATTATATGACTGAGAGACGTGCTCAATTCTATGCCGACAAGCTGGGAATTTCATTGCAGCATCTCAGCACTACCGTAAAGCAAGTAACAGGAAGGAATGTACTCGAAATTATTTCGCATGTGGTGATTACAGACGTCAAAGCACGGCTGAAATCCACAGATATGACTATTCAGGAAATAGCCTATTCACTGAACTTCCCCAGTGCCTCTTTCTTCGGAAAGTACTTTAAGAGGCACATGGGGATGAGTCCGTTGGAATATAGAAATAGTTAGTATCTTAAACGAAGGCTGTTCAAGACTACCGATACACTGGAAAATGCCATAGCGGCACTTGCCAACATGGGGTTCAGCAATAATCCATTGATTGGATAAAGCAATCCGGCAGCAATAGGAATACCTATCAGGTTGTAAATGAATGCCCAGAACAGATTCTGATGAATCAAGCGCACCGTCTGCCGGGAGAGATTGAATGCTTTCGGCAACAGCAACAGATCCGAAGTCATAAGAGTGACCATTGCCACATCCATAGCAATGTCCGTTCCTTTACCCATGGCAATGCTGACATCGGCACAAGCCAAAGCCTGTGAATCATTGATACCATCACCCACCATAGCTACCGTCTTTCTCTGAAGTTGAAGCTGGCGTACAAACTCTTCCTTATCATCCGGCAAAGCATCGGCAATATACTGGATATTGCCTAATCGTCCGGCAACAGCAGAAGCAGTACGTTCACCGTCTCCCGTCAGCATATAAACTTCAATACCCTGGGTACGGAGTTCGCGAACAGCCTCA
>ERZ780030.774-NODE-774-length-11765-cov-5.363962_pt1 | contig 11765 bp, 6 predicted proteins | sample MGYA00511857_ERZ780030 | MGnify/ENA primary metagenome ERZ780030 (study PRJEB29588, sample SAMEA2162530) | human gut metagenome | biome: human gut; feature: human-associated habitat; material: faeces | place: Denmark | collected 2008/2010 ... | reverse complement strand
GAAAAAGGGAATCACCGATCTGCCGGGATTTGCCTATGGCTTGCCGGATGCGGCGCATACGCTGGAGATTATGAAAGCCGTTCCGGTGCTGGTGGCAGTTTTAAATACCAATGGTGGGACATTCTATGAGGAGATCGGGGCGGAACAGAGAATTGTGGAAAGCTGCGATTCTCTTTCGATCGGGGCAGCAGTGGAAAATATGCTGTTGCGTGCCACGGAGCTGGGAGTCGGCTCTCTGTGGATCGCCAATACCTGCTTTGCCTATAACGAGCTGGTTCAGGAGATCGGAACGAAGGATCAGCTCACCGGTGTTGTGGCACTGGGGTACGGGGATGAGGCCCCGGCACCGCGGCCGAGGAAGGCTTGGGATGACGTGGTGGAGTATCGGTCATAGTGTAGATATAGTCTAAAAATAACGTTATTTTAGAGAAAAAAACGGAAAGATTTTTGGGGATGCTTTATTGTATAATTGATGTATATTATTAGGTCATTTGAAATAGTTGTAGCTGGAGATTGTTTTATATTGCATCAGGGAGGCACTATGAAGAAAAATCGAAAAAGAAAAATAATTAATCGGAACATTGTAATGTTAGTCATTGTATTTGTGGCTGTGATGGCGGCCTTAATACATTCCTATGCAGAAGAAAGTAATGTTTCGCAGGAAGAAATTGAGAGTTCAGATACGATTCACAATGTAAATTATTCCTATACATCAGATAATGAAAAATATTATCAGGCGTTCGAATATCAGGATGAAATGCTTGCTGCAGATAGCGGCACTTTATCCCCTGATCTAGCAAAGGTAACGGTGGGACTTGCAACTGCGGCATACGCTGAAAGTGAAATTAAAGCTTGTTTGTCAAGCATGAATTATACACTTGTTGATAGCAAAACATTCAATTATGACGGAGAACGGAAAGCGACGTATGAGGATAATGATTTTGTTGCTTTTTCGATTGGTTATAAAAAGGTGTCATTGAATGGGGAAACATATAACGCATATGTTGTGCCAATTCGAGGAACAACGGGTAATGACGAGTGGTTAAGCAATTTTAAATTGGGAGCAGCAGGAGATTCTTATCATTACGGTTTTAAGAAAGCAGCAGATGGAGTATTAAGTACGCTTCGGAGTAAAATTAAAACGAAGAATAACATATTTTTGATTACAGGTCATAGCCGAGGTGCTGCTGTTGCCAATATAGTGGCAGGCGAACTTACAATAGATAAGGATCTGGCATCTCCAAATCATATTTTTGGCTATACCTATGCCTGTCCGGCGGTTAAAATCGGAGCAGATACAACATTAGATAATGTAATAAATATAAATAATCCGGGAGATGCTATTCCGGAGCTTCCACTTGCAGATTGGGGATATCAAAGATATGGAAAGAGTTTATCGCTTTCTACCAATAAAAAGTTTTATGATAACATGAAGGTGCAATATAAAAATGCACTTGGAAGAGAGTATGCAGGTATTCTTAACACAGATAGCTATGTAGCGACATTAAAAACAATTGCAGGAACCAGGGAGGCATATTTTCAACCAGAAAACCAGATGCTGTTTGAATTGGCAGGATGGTTATTGGGACCAAAAACAAAAGAGATGGATACCCTGGCGAAAATTTTAGCACATTATAATGTAAATGGTCTTATTGGGAAATCAATCAGTAATATATTGAGTGACATAACTGTATCGGGCGTACAGACGGCATTTGACAAGGAGAATCAGAATAACAAAGAAATCTTGATAACGATTGACGGATATCTTGAGGATACAGTCAATATGAATGAATCCGAATTTGAAGATTGGAGAACATCAATTAGTAATACATCGACATTTGAAAAGTTACAGGATGAAATGAACATCACTATTCGAACGAGATCTGATTTGGTTCAGTTGCGTAAAGAAGTAAAAGAAGAGATGGACAGTTTCAGCTATACTCAGAGCAACTTGGAGACTATTTTGAGCTTGTTTTACACAACAAAGGGAGAGTTGAAAAATGCAATTTTTGATGGTCATACGCCGCTGACCTATGTAAAATGGATCAATTCTACATATTATGGATGGCATGGATGGCAAAATAATGATGATGTAAAGAACATGGAAATTGAAAACAATATTAAAAGAATAGATATTTCGTGTTTTCAAGGGTGTCAAAATTTAAATCAAGTTATTTTACCGGATACATTAGAGCATGTACGCGGAGATGCATTTGAAGGCTGTACCGGGATCAAAGAATTAACAATGCCGGTGGATCTGGATTATGTGAAGACGTATTCATTCACGGATGGTTATTCAAGTTTTGAGAAATGTGAAAATATAGAAAAGATCACATACAGCAAGGGAAAAACCGGAATAATGCCGGATATAAAAAGTAATGTGGTAGGGGTATATGCATCGCGTTATACAGCGGAATACTATGCAGGAAAGAAGCTGACTACGGTAGAGTTTGAAGAGGGAGTAAAAAATATCGGAGCCAGGGCGTATCAGTTGTATATAGATTCGGCTTCTTCGAGTTCTGATTCTGGTATGCCAAAGTTAAAAAATATTAAGCTGGCATCTACAGTAAAGAAAATAGGGGATTATGCTTTTTGTGGTGATAAAGCAATAACGGACTTTGATTTTAGCAATATAGAAGAGCTGGGAGAACATAGTTTTTCTGGTTGCAGTGGTTTGTCAGATCTGACAATTCCTGCAGGGCTGAAAGAGATACCGGCTTCCTGCTTTTATGGATGTACCGGTTTAAGCAGTTTGAAGATACCAGAGACGATAGAAAAAGTATGCGGAGATGCATTTGAAGGCTGTACCGGGATCAAAGAATTAACAATGCCGGTGGATCTGGATTATGTGAAGACGTATTCATTCACGGATGGTTATTCAAGTTTTGAGAAATGTGGAAATATAGAAAAGATCACATATAGCAAAGGAAAAACCGGAATAATGCCGGATATAGAAGATGGAAGATCCTCGTATTATACACCAGAATACTATGCAGGAAAGAATTTGACTACAGTGGAATTTCAATCTGGAATTGAGTATATTGGGGCTGGATCTTTCGATCAGGCCACTGCCTTAAAAAATATCGTATTACCATGTACGGTAAGTGCTATCAGCAGCAAGACGTTTTGTGCAATTAACAAGTCAGAAGCAGTCATTTACGGAACCAAGGACACTTATGCGGAAGCGTATGCTAAAGAGCAAAAGATACCATTTAGAGGTTGGAATGATCCGATTATAACTCCTGAAGAACCGGTTGCAGCGCCTGAAGAGCAGGTGCAGTTGATGGGTATTGCTTACACAGGAGTAGACGAATATGTGAATATAAGTGACTGGTCTGTAAAAGAATGTGAAAGTAAAGATACACATATTGACGAAAATGGATTATTGACGGTGGGAAAAGATGAACCTAAGGGAGAAATTGTTGTAGCAGCATGTTATGGTAACTATACCGAAACGGTTAAAGTAAGGATAGTTAATCCGACGTATACTGTTCATTTTGTAGGAGACATAACTCTTGATGTAAAAACGGATGAGAATTGTAATGTATATTGCCCAAAGGAATATGAAGAAAAGGGGTATGAGTATCAATATTATCTGGGAAAGGATACAGATAGTGAACAAATAGAGGAAAAAGATTGGCCGTTGACGGTAGCACAGGATACAGAAATTTATGTAAAGAAGATATTGAAAGAACCTTCCATTGACAAGATCAATCCTACAGAAAAGGAAATGGACTTTATATACGATGGAGAAAAACGAGAGATATCTATATCTGCATCTCATGAAATAGGAGAAAAAGGGGTGTTATCTTATCAGTGGTATTATGATGAAATGCAGGATGGCGATTTTGAGAAGATCCATTTAGCAACAGGGGCGTCAATATCTGTTAAAGATGTGAAAGATAGTGGAGTATATAAGTGTCGTGTAACTTTATGCGATGGAAAGGATAGCACATGGGTGGACAGTAAGATGGTTTGCGTAAATATTACGCAGAGATTAGTTCCTATACCAATTTTGCAGGATTCTCAGAAAAATCTGTATTATACAGGGGCTGAACAGAAACTGTTATTTGAGAAATTGGAAACGGATTGGGTAAATATAACAGAGGCTGCGGCAATGTTACCGGGAAATTATGTTGCGTCTGTTGGACTGAAAGATGCAGAAAATAGCATTTGGGCAGACGGTACAAAAGAAGCAAAAGAATATCCGTGGAAGATTATTGGAAAAGAAACAACGCCAAAACCGCTTGAAAGTCCAACGGTGACTAATGCACCAACATATGAACCGGGAAATACGGCAAGACCAAGTGGTGCTCCGGATGAAAATCCAAGTAAAACACCGGAAATAAAGCCAGGTGAGGTATCGACGGAAAGTCCGGCGGCAACTGATACACCAACATATGAGCCGGGAAATACGGCAAGACCAAGTGGTACTCCAGATGAAAATCCAGAGAGAACACCGGAAATAAAGGCAAGTGAAGCGCCAACGGATGTTCCGGAAATAAAGCCGACTATAGCTCCTGACAAAATTACAACTGGATCACAGGATACGGATTTAGTTTCTCAGCCAGAAGATATGACTGGAGATTCCAGAGAAGAGGCTCTCTTTTTGGAGAAAAAAGTGAATGTGAAAAAGCTTCAGAATAAGAAAAAAAATAAGCTATACATTTCGTGGGGGAAAGTTGATCTGCCTCAAAAAGCTTTTTATCAAGTGCAAATTAGCACAAAAAGAAATTTCAAAGGAGCAAAGAATATTTACACCACAAAATCAATTTATTGCTATAAGGGAGTGAAAAAAGGGAAAAAATATTATGTAAGAGTAAGGCTTGGTGTAACAAGAGATGGTAAGAAAATATATGGAAAATGGAGTAATCTAAAAAAGAAGAAAATAAAAAATTAGTTTGAATCAAATGGAAATGAGAGGGGCGGGGCCTGTATCCTTTTTTGCAGAGAAAGATTCCACAGGGGCAGATCGTCAGTGCGGATGTGGATTCCAGCGGTTCCCGCCTGAATGTATATAATCGGGTCCGGATGCTTGTGGATCCCTAAAAAATCTGTCCGGTATGTGGTATTTTCGTTGACGCTGTTTGTGAAATGGAGTAAAATATTTAAGGATATTTAGGCGAAAACGCAACAGAAAGATATAAACCAACACAGGAGGAGTAAAACATCATGATGAGTCAGGAAATCCCTTACAAAATTTACCTGAGTGAGGAGGAAATGCCGAAGCAGTGGTATAATGTTCGTGCGGACATGAAGAATAAACCGGCACCACTTTTAAATCCGGCAACACACGAGCCGATGACACTGGCAGAGCTGGAGCATGTATTCTGCACAGAGCTTGCAAAGCAGGAGCTTGACGATACGACACCGTATTTTGATATTCCGGATGAGATTCTGGGATTCTATCGTATGTATCGTCCGTCACCACTGGTACGTGCGTACTGTCTGGAGAAAAAGCTTGATACACCGGCAAAGATCTATTATAAATTCGAGGGAAATAATACAAGCGGAAGCCATAAGTTAAACTCTGCCATTGCACAGGCATATTATGCAAAGCAGCAGGGCTTAAAGGGTGTTACCACAGAGACCGGTGCAGGTCAGTGGGGTACAGCACTTTCTATGGCATGCTCATATTTTGATCTGGATTGTAAGGTATATATGGTAAAATGCTCCTACGAGCAGAAACCATTCCGTCGTGAGGTAATGCGTACATATGGTGCCAGTGTGACGCCGTCTCCTTCTATGGATACAGAGGTGGGACGCAAGATCCTGGCAGAGCATCCGGGAACCACCGGAAGCCTTGGATGTGCCATTTCTGAGGCAGTAGAGGCAGCAACAAGCACCGAGGGTTATCGTTATGTATTGGGAAGTGTACTTTCTCAGGTGCTTCTCCATCAGACGGTGATTGGTCTGGAGACGAAGGCTGCTCTTGACAAATATGACATTACTCCGGACATCATCATTGGATGCGCCGGTGGCGGCTCCAACCTTGGCGGTCTGGTATCTCCGTTTATCGGAGAGATGCTCCGCGGCGAGAAGAAATATCAGGTAATCGCAGTTGAGCCTGCTTCCTGTCCAAGTCTCACCAGAGGTAAATACGCATATGACTTCTGTGATACCGGAAAGGTTTGTCCTCTGGCAAAGATGTACACGCTGGGCAGTGGCTTTATTCCTTCACCGAACCATGCCGGCGGTCTTCGTTACCATGGTATGAGTTCTGTACTTTCACAGCTTTATGATGATGGCCTGATGGAAGCACGTTCCGTAGAGCAGACAGCAGTATTTAAGGCAGCAGAGCAGTTTGCAAGAGTAGAGGGAATTCTTCCGGCACCGGAGAGCAGTCATGCGATCAAGGTAGCCATTGATGAGGCGATGAAGTGCAAGGAGACCGGCGAGGAGAAGACGATCGTATTTGGTCTCACCGGTACAGGATACTTTGATATGTATGCGTATGAGAGTTTCCATGACGGTACTATGAAGGATTATATTCCTACCGATGAGGATCTGCAGCCTGGTTTTGACAGCCTGCCAAAGATGTAATTTAAAATAGTTATTTTATCACTCCCGCAGAGAAGTAGTGTATCTGCGGGAGTTTTTTTGTGGATAAGCGTGCTTATATGATTTTATATGAAATTTATCTGGTCCGCTTTGCATATGTGTAGTATTTTTCTAACATTTGCCAGCATACCATGATGAAAACCCCACACAATAAAAGTGGGGGTGATCAAATGCTGTTGGATGTGGCGAGCGGCGGATTTGCTTTAAGTCTTGCGCTGACCAACCGGACGGATCTGGTATCGGAGGATATGAATCCGGAGGAACGGCGGGAGATGCTGGAAAAGCTTCGAAGTGAACAGCTTGAAAAAGAGGTAGGACTGTTAGTGAACCAGATTGGCAAGATCGATCAGCCGCCGGGTTAATAACCGTAGTAAAGTTTTGTATAATAGGGTGGCTTTGTATATACAAAAGCAGGGGCGCCATGGTAAAATAGATGTAATGGCAAAGTACAGGAGGGAAATGAATGAAAAAAAAGAAAAAGAACAATGGTCAATTATTGAAGTACAGTGATTTATTTACGAAGATCATCAACCGAAATATCTGTATTATTCTGGTGATCGTGCTTGGGATCGCATTTGTCGGCGTTACCCTTATGTCTGTATACAGAGGTAATGTGGCAATCAATTCTGAGGCGCAGGAATACCGGACAGAGATTGAAAAATGGGTATTAAAGCAGCAGAGCATATTAAATATGTTTGTTAATAATATAGAGGCGCAGGGAGATCTCTATAAGGATTATGACGCTGCTGTGCAGTATCTGGATCACATAACGCAGAAATATGAGGAGATTTCCTGTACATATTTATCAGATCCGTCACTGCCGACGGTTGTAATTATGAATAATGGCTGGAAGCCGGATGCTGATTTTGATGTGACACAGCGATCCTGGTATTCTGATGCCATTGACAATGATGACATTGCAGTCAGTGATCCATATCTTGATGAACAGACGGGGAACTACTGTATGACTATGAGCAAGCGTGTTGTGATTGACGGAAAGACGATCGGTGTATTTGGCATTGACTTCTATATGGATCAGTTGACGGCGATTCTTTCGGACAGCTACAATGGGCGCAATTATGCATTTTTGGCATCAAAGGATGGAATGATCGTGACACATCCGTCGGAGCAGCTGCAGCTTGGAGAGGGTGTTTCGGTAAAGGTCAGCGACAGCGTTTATGCAAAGTGCAAAAAGGACGCTTCCGTAAAAATGATCATTGATTATCAGAAAAAGGCCAAAACGGTTACGGCAATGACAACGGAGGATGGCAATTTCCGTGTCTTTATGGTAGAGGATTGGCTGCAGGTATATGCTTTTCTGGCAGAGACTACGATATTTTACATATTTATGTTTATAGCCTGTGTCTGGTGCAGCATCAGGTATAACCGCAGGATTATCGGTAAATGGTTCCAGCCTCTGGAGGAGTTTGCCAGAAAGATCCCGGCAGTGGCGCAGGGACAGCTGGATATTGTTTTTGATGAGGATGAGATCTGCCTGGAGATTAAAGTGTTGCAGGACTCATTAAACCGGATGGTTACGTCATTAAATACATATATAAATGATATTGTTCGTATATTGGAGGATATTGCAGAAGGAAATCTGGCTGTTACTTCTGACATTGAGTATCGGGGAGATTTTGAAAGGTTACAGCAGGCAATTCAGGAGATTACAGGCAATCTGAATGGACTGGTTCGTGATATTGAGCAGAGTGCAAAGCAGTTTCAGGGTATTTCTATGCAGGTTTCCGATATGTCCGGTCAGGTTGAGCAGGGAGCCAGACAGCAGGCGGACAGTATAGATGATCTTGCACAAAATATGACTCATCTGCAGAAAGGCATGGTACAGGCGACCGGCAGTGTGCGGGAAGTGATTGTGGCGGTAAATGCCAACAACGAAAATCTTCGTGATATTACTCACAATCAGATCAATCTTCTCAGTGATAAAATGCATGAGATTTCAGAAAGCTCCGCAAAGATCGGGGAATGTCTGGAGCTGATAAACAGTATCAACAGTCAGACTAATCTTCTTGCACTGAATGCTTCTATTGAGGCGGCAAGGGCAGGAGAGGCAGGAAAGGGATTTGCCGTTGTGGCAGATGAGATCCGGAAACTGTCGGAGAATACAGCGGATGCCAGCGGTGAGATCCGTGGAATGATCCAGAAAAATAACGAGTCCGTTCGGGAAGGAATTGACATCACAGAGCATACGGTTCAGATTCTTGAGGATAATCTGAAGAGCTTTGAAGAAGCCCGTGACGAGATTACGAAAGCAGCGCAGATCATAGAAAATCAGGAAGAATACATGAATAATATTTCTCAGTCGATGGGAACCATTGGCAGCATTGTAGACAACAATACCAGTGTTTCCAAAGAGAATACGGCGGCGGCAGAAGAAATGACACAGCAGACAGACCAGCTCTCCAGTCAGATCGGGAAATTCCATCTGGCAGAGTGACGGAATCCATCCTGTTTTCAGGAGAAAACGACTGGGGCGAAAACTGCCGAAAACTGGCAGAATCATTGACTTTTTGCGCCTGATATGATAAATTTAATCTATGTATTTATGTGTATTGGAGAGTTATGCCTGTGGGTCAGAGATGATTGTCTTTTGGAAGGGCATAGTGGTAAAAGTGCAAATAATATTTGCAGAAATGGAGATGGGGCATGGATTATACAAAATTAACAAATCAGGATCTGGAGCAGCTGATTGAGCAGAAGGATGTAGAGGCTACCTGTGAGATGGCGGACAGATGTCTGAATGGTACATATGGGGTTGAGCAGAACTTAAACAGAGCATATCAGCTTTATCACAGAGCGGAGAGTAAGGGAAGCAGGCGTGCATACGTTGGATTAGCGTATATGTACGAAAATGGTATTCTCTTTGGACAGAATATAGAGCTGGCCAAGAAGTATTATGCGATGGCCGGTGTAGAAAAGACAGAATTTGCAGAGGTACAGGAACGGAAAAAGCATTATGTTGAGATGGAGTCAGGACCACGGGAGCCGGTTCGTGTCGGAGCCGATGGTCAGGTGATCGACCGGATTGTCAACGAAGCAATGGGAATCAGTGATGAACCTGTTGATGAGTCCAGACAGCATTTGATGGAGATGGCTGTGAGCCGCGCCCAGGAGGCGGCCGAAGCAGCACGGATGGCGGCGGTTAAGGCACAGGAGGCAGCCGCAGCAGCAGATAAGGCAGCAGAATATGCAAAAAAAGCCTGTCTGTAGACATGGAGGATTAAATGAAAAAGTATCGGGGAGCATCGGGAAAAATATATAATATTGATCCGGAGCCAATCGCCAAGGGCGGTGAAGGGACGATATGTGCCGTAGAAGGGGCAGATGATATCGTAGCAAAAATATACAAACAGGAAAAAAGAACAAAGCGTCGTTTGGAAAAGCTCTCTCTGATGATTCGCTATCAGTTAACGGATATTCAGCGCCGGCAGGTTACATGGCCATTGGACGTGATCTATGAGGAGTCCGGCTTTGCAGGTTATATTATGCCGAGACTTCATAGTGCTGAGGACTTTACTGTGGTATGTGGTGCCGGGATTGAGGAGATCAATCTGGAGGATCGATTATTTATCGGATATAATATTTGCGCAGCGGTAGATACGGTACATAGTTTTGGCCAGGTTTGTGGCGATCTGAATCCACAGAATATCTGTGTCAACCTGGATATGGATGATCCAGGAGCTTTGATGGTTACTTTGGTAGACACTGATTCGTATCATATTGTAAATGGCCAGATGATGTATCGCTGTGAGGTGGGACAGGCGAATTATATACCACCGGAGCTGCAGAAACGTTTATATGGCGGGCAGAGCTTATCGTCTATGCCACTTCCGACATATAGTAAGGAGACGGATCGTTTTGCGCTGGCAGTTAATTTATTTTCATTATTTATGAATGGCTGTCATCCTTTTGCGTGCGCGATCGACCCGGAGGAGGCAGAGCAAATGGATGAATCCTTGGATATACCACAGCCTTCCGACAATATCCGTAAAGGATTTTCACCATTCTTTTATAAGAAAAAGGGAATCACATATCCGACTTATGCGCCGGACTTTACATTCCTTCCGGAGAGTTTTCAGAGATTGTTTTATCGTACCTTTGTGGATGGCTATAAGGATCCAACGGTGCGTGCCAGTGCCAGTGAGTGGATGCAGGTGATCATGGAAGTCTTACAAAATAAAGACTATATTAAATGTCCGCATGGCCATATCTACTTTATCCACAAAATGGAATGTCCTTATTGCGAGATGATCAAAAAGCATCAGGAGAGACAGCGAAAAGCGGAGGCAGAGGCGGCCGCAGAGAAAAGAAGAATTGCAGCCAGTCAGCCGATTCATCCGAAGGAGCATATGGCAGACAATTATATGGATGTACGCCCGAAGGAGCCGACATTCCTGGAGTCGCATTTTGTATTTATCATCTATGGAGTAATTGCACTTTTTATCATTTTATTTATTGTATGGTATTTTAACAGCTGATAGAGGTAACACCAAGGGGTAGCAATGAAAAGGAAACAGGAGGAAGGAAAATGAGTGAACAGATCACGAAGGAGCAGTTGTTTGGGGGGATTGCAGCACCAAGCGAACCGCATATGGCATGTGTGCTTCTGCTGGATATTTCCAGTTCAATGAAAGGAGCACCGATTCAGAGTCTGAATGAAGCGATCGCAAAATTCAAGCAGCAGGTATGTCAGGATCCGCTTGCGAGGAAACGTGTAGAGGTAGCGATTGTTACATTTGAGACACATGTAGAGATTGTCAGTGATTTTATGCCGATCGATCAGATGCCGGCTATCACATTGGAGCCGGGTGGACAGACACATATGGCAGAGGCGATACAGGTAGCCATTGATCTGGTTAAGAAACGTACCAGAGAATATCAGGGAGTTGGGGTTCCTTGTTTTAAGCCGTGGATCTTTATGATCACGGATGGCGTTTCTATGTCTACACCGGAGGCGATGCAGGAGGCAGCCGCCAGAATTCACGAGGAGGAGTCAAAGGGAAGTAATGGACGTCTCAAATTCTGGGCTTTAGGTGTCGATGATTATGATAAAGAAGAGCTTTTTAAGCTGACAGACCGTGTGATCGAATTGCAGCAGCATGAGTTCACAGGTATTTTTGACTGGCTGGTAGACAGCATGAGTGCAATCTCCAAGAGCCAGGTAGGAGACAGGATTGAGCTGGATA
>ERZ780030.772-NODE-772-length-11787-cov-5.458404_pt1 | contig 11787 bp, 16 predicted proteins | sample MGYA00511857_ERZ780030 | MGnify/ENA primary metagenome ERZ780030 (study PRJEB29588, sample SAMEA2162530) | human gut metagenome | biome: human gut; feature: human-associated habitat; material: faeces | place: Denmark | collected 2008/2010 ... | reverse complement strand
ACATCAACCGGGTATAATATAATCACAGTAAAGGAAAGAGAGGAAGCATAATGGAAAACAAAATAAAACCGCACGAGATTTACACCGCGCTAACGATAATAAAAACAGTGTGTGAAGGAATGTCTCAATGTTATCTATGCCCGCTAAAATCACCAACTTCTGACATTCGTTGCGGTCTTAGAGACATGCCATCCACTTGGAAAATAAAGGACCACAATGAATACAACGCATTTCAATGATGAGGGTCTAATATTGTTACAGGCAGCAATATTAGAACAGGCCATACATGATTATAAAATAGAATTAAAGTGTGGCGGCGGACATAGGCTTGAAAAATGGTTTTTATCCGGATGGGGGCAAATGTTGTCAAGAGGTCACGGCGATGAAATTATAGAAAGGATTAGGCGAGAGGTAAATAATGATGTGAGAGACGAATTAAAAGTTGCATATTACGAAAACGGATATCCGAACACGCTTGAAGAACATTTAGAATAATGAAAGGAAACGTATCATGACTAACAGAGAAGCGATTGAATATATCGAACGAGAGTGTCATACATGCAAGGGGTTTTATGCCCCAGAAAATGAATGTATTGCTGTTCCACAGGATTGCTTTGAATCAAAGCGACTTGCCATTTCTGCCCTACAAGAACGAGAGGAACGGGAAAAAGGCTGTGACGGGGGTTATCATAGAAAAAACACCACACTCAAAGAAACTATTAAAAAGGCACTGGTCGAATATTTTTATAATACAAATGTATACGCCTGTGATATAACAAGAGTTAATGAAGCAATGGAAACAGGAAACATCAACTTGTTGGATTTTGATGAATTTTCAGAAGAGGTAATAAACGACATGGCAGAATACATCAACGATGCTATAGAAACTGAGAGGTGATGGTGTTATGACCTTAAAAGAATGCATCAAATTTATCGAACAATATGAAAAAGAAAGGATATGTCGCAATATCTCTGAATCGCTATTTGGTTTTGAATGTTCAGAATGTGGGGTGATTATTAGAGACTGTGATAGGTGGGAATATAATAGAGATTCGGATTGTTACACCAGTCATTTGTTTGTGTGTAGCTATTGCCCAAATTGTGGAAGGATGGTTGTGATTGAATGAAGTATATCAAACACATGATACCCGAAGAAATGTATGAATTCAAGTCACCATATTATATGGAGCCTATAGGTGTAACAATACACAACACTGCAAACGACGCACCGGCCATCAATGAGGCCAAATGTTTGCAAAACGACCCAAGTGAAGAACGAAGCTTCCACTTTGCGGTTGACGATTGTGAAGTTGTTCAAATATTACCATTAAACAGAACCGCATGGCACGCGGGGGACGGCCAAGGCGATGGTAATATGCGGACAATAGCAATAGAAATTTGTTATTCTAAGTCTGGAGGTGAAAGGTTTGAAAAGGCTGAACAGAACGCCGCCCGTTTATTAGCGTTGTTGTCTTATTTCATATTTAGAAAGGAGGTTAAGGAAGTCGCATACACACACCAACATTGGTCAGGCAAATATTGCCCACACAGGACATTAGATTTAGGTTTAGAAAGGTTTTTAAACATGGCAGAAGATTTATACAAGGAAATTGAAGAAAGGCAAAACAACACCATATCAAAGTTAGCAAGCTTAGATGAGACATTATCCTATGTGTTAAGTGAAATGCTTGCACTGAATAACAATTTAGACAGAGTGATGTATTGGCTAAAGCGACATGTAATACCCAAGGATGTCACACCCGAAAATTACGGGGAATTGGCCGAAGTTATAAACACATTGTATAAACAGGGTGTTATAGTCGGAGAGGGTGACGAAGTTTTGTCTATGAATTATGACACCGTAAGAGCAATTGTAATCTGCAAACGAATGATTGATAATTTAAAGAATGAGGTATTAGAGTAATGAACGTATGTTTTTTTGGTGGAAGATTAGTTAGAGATTTTGAAAAAAGAGAAAAGCCAGACGGTCAATTGATGTTAACAAATTCATTAGCAATAAAAAAATCCCAAGATAAGACTACTTTCATTGATATTGCGATATTTACAACAAAGCTGTGTGAAATAGCAGAAAAGTATCTAAAAAAAGGTGATTACTGCGTATATGAATGTGAGTTAACAACTTATGACAAAGACGAAAAAAGATATGTTAGCGCCGTAGTCAAAAACATCATATTCACACAAAACAACAAAAAGAAAGAGGGTTAACCCTCTTTCTTTTATATTACAGTCTGTGCCACGAAATTTGGTGCGGTAGTAGTAGCCCCAGAGGCTTTAACATATCTAAAAAAAGCAAGAACCCCGGACGAATTAAACCCAACTTCGAACCACCTTTCGCTGTCAAGTGTTGGCGAATCCAAAGAAGAAAGCTGTTTGAATATGGGAACACAAATACATCTGCTTGGCAAAGCACCCCCAACCCAAGCCGATATCCCATCAGCCAAAGTATTCAGTCTACTTGTAGTAAACACATCATATCCACCGGACGGCAATTCGTCTTGTGAAATTGACCCATAAATAATCAACCCAGTTTTATCAAATCTAACATTAATTTGAGTTGTAACAGCGGGTCCGCCATTTCCGGTTAATACAATCGGCGTGAATTCACTCGCCACTTTACTATCCACATATGCCTTTGTGGCCGCCCGGTCTGATGGGCTTCCAGGCAATATTTCTGACGTAATTGTAACATAGGGTGTCGCAAAACCCGTTTCAAAATCACTTTCAATATCATTCACCCGCCTTGAAAGTGAAGAAATTGACGAACTGAACGAGGACACCTCGTCGCCAAGGTCATTAACCTGTGTTGCCAGCTGTTGCATGGTTTGCAATAAACCGTTAATTTGTGTTGTGTGCTGTTGGATTTTTTCCGCGTCAGCTTCCAGCGAATTGTTAATAGAAGCAATTTGAGAGTTGATGGAAGAGATGGCTTCCGAATTTGCGGCGATTAACGCCTCATCTGAGTTAATCTTGTCAATTATTTCATTGACCTCATAACAGATTTTTGATAGTGCTTCGTAATAACTCAGCGAATCGTCATACGTCGCCGGTAGTGTTTGATTCATAATTAGATTTAATTTTTGTAGCATAATTTACCCCCATAAAGTTATAAAATACTCATTGAATTCGTCTAACATGAGTGAATATATATTTTTTATTTCCTCTCTGAACAGTTTAATTGCCTTTAAATTGTCTTCACCACGAATCGTTTCAATGTGTTCTAACTCATAATTTTTTGTCACAGTTTGGCCACCAGTGTTTGAAGTTGTAACAGTCCCCGTATTTGTGGTGGTTTGGCTGTTTGTCCTATCGTCCACGGTTGCCGTGCTTAAATAGTTCAACTTTTTAACGTCTGTTAATGAGCCGTTAGGCGTGTCAGAATACGCACTTGTATAATCTTCTGAAGCTTCGGTTACTGTGGATAGGTTGTTGGTTGTTGTACCCCCGGTTGTGGTTTCAGTGTCGGTCACATCATTTATTGTGTCGGTATATCCGGGCGAAGCCAAGAAAAAATCAAAATTTTTGAGCGTTGAAGACGACAAGTCATTATAATATGGTATAATTTCTCTTAAATGATTATTTATCTCATATTTCCACCGCGCAAATGTTTCAAAACCAATCTCATGAAATGCGAAGTGGTTTAAAAACAGTCTTTCAAAGGTAGTTATGGAGAGAGGCCTGTCAAGAGACAAATCGCCGTCAAATATCAGTGGTAAAGCTTTTGGTATGTCTTTTTTAAGCTGTGTTAATGACGTGTCTGTCGACCCAGCAAGCGAGCCAATTATGAATCGTAGCTCTGTTGTGTATTTTGACAATCACCATCACCTCCATAATTATATTCAACGTCAACATTCAATCCAAACATTTTATTTATTTTTTCACATGCTTGTTTTCGCATTGATATAAACGACGTTCTGCTCGCCAGCACACCACCCATCTGGCGTTGAACCTCGTCGGTTATCATGCGCTCCTTTTTCGTTTCACTAATGTTTGGAACGCCTAAAAACGTGAGAGCCTCATTCCATATTTTCGTTTTCAGTTCATACAATTCAGGGGAAACAAACGGCGCACCCAAAGACATTGAAGATATAGAATCGTCTTTAAAATCATCTTCTTTGAATATGACAGGGACGTTTCCGTCATAATTTTTATAAGCGTTTAAAACACTCAATTGCTGTTTTTTATTCGCTTTAAGTGCTATTGGGGTCTTTTGAGTGTTGATATTTATTTGAATTGTAACGTCTATGTTGGCCAATTTTTTTGAAAAATTTAAAATGTGCTGTACAGACGGCGTTCTAATATAGTTATTAAACACTATTACACTGTTTTCAATTGTCAGGTTTTTATTATATCCGTTAGTGGCATATGCTCTACGCTTAATTGGCACATTATACACATTCCATGAGCCAGAAATAGCGGTATTCAGGGAAAGAAGACCCATGACATCATCTTCAAAGACAACAGCTTGCCCCTTTTCAAACAAAGTCAATTCTAAAAATCGTGTGTCAATTGAATCCGGGAATCCAGTCCATTTGAAACGCGAAACTGCTATATCAGTCAATCGTTCTACATAGTAATTATATGTGGTGGTGTTGTCCACTATGGAATCATAGAATCGTTTTCTCTCGCTTCTTGGCAGTGATATATTTTTCATGATTATACCCCGTTATTTTGTGAATAATCGCCGAATTTTGCCGTAGACTTCCAAAACGTCATACCCCGGTCAAGAGCTTCTTCAAACACGCGCCTTGTGTCGGCAGGGGCCGAACCAGACACATGAATGTTTGAGGTTTTAACATAGTTAAACGCCGGGCGACTTGATATGTTTGGTTGTTTAATAGTGTTAGTCGCATAGCCAAAACGGGTAAAATAATCGTCAACCGCTTTAGCCGCGTCATAACGCAGGGTACATTGGTATATGTTGAATACTGGGTCCAGATATTTAGTGACAAATGACAACCCAGCCCCGGATGAAGCAACATTCGGCGGCGCGTTCATTAAATCGCCTATATTAGCACCCTTTTCGGCCAATGAGAGAGCCCCCGACGATAAATAATCCACCCCGGTTGGATCCCCCGCGGCAATCGCTGTCACCCCCGTGCCAATAGTGATAGAATCTTTCAACAAAGAAAACCCCCATGAAAATTTGTTGGTCGCCCAGAAATTAAGGTACGCGGGGGTGTTGATGGCGGGCACAGGAAACGCAGTATAAATTATTTGGTTGTTTGCACCATCCAAGCCGTTGTATTTTTTGCACACAAGTCTCATTGCAACATCCGGGAATGACACTGTCTGTAAAGTAAATATCAACTGATTTTCCTCGTCGCTTTCCTCAAATTTAAAATCACGACTATTTCCATCAAGTGAAATTACACGGCCAAAAGAATAAGGATAAGTTTTTAATTTGTTGTTTTTTGGGACATAGCCATCTAACGATAAATTATTAAGTGTGTACGATGATATACTTGGTGAATAATATGGGTATATGGAAACAATGGATTCAACCCCGTTCGTCGCAACATACGCATTTATTGCTTCCGCGATTCCACTATAGGATAGTTGTGAGGTGAGCCAATGCCCAGAATAGCAATTTGTAAACACACCATCAATAGTCGTGCCAACGGGTTGCGCGCCGTCCCATGTTTTAGACCCAACCATCCCTATACCACTAATTAAAGAACTCACAGAAGTCTGTAACCGATATGTGTAGTCTGTGATATTAAACGGTTCGGGCATTAAATTTTCATACAACGTGTCATTTACGCTATGCTCTCTAAGCACCAACCCCGGTTGAATGGTCATATCAAAAAACCATGTCTGAATCTCGTCCAATTCTAACGACAATTCGGTTGTGGCGTTGCTCAACATAGTTCGATTAGTGATAAACGCATAAAACCATTTTGAAGTATACGATGAATTCTGAAACATTACATAGTTACAGTTGTTTAACAAATCAACAGGGATGTTGACCTTAATCGAATTATTAAATGAACGAACATAGTTTTGATCGTCAAGGGTAAATGAAAATGTTCCTAAACTTCCAAGCGTTGTGTTTGGTTTAACTTTCGCGCTGAAATAACTGGTCTGTGCAGACACACTCGAAAAATAGAGCGTGTCTGCATAACCAGTTGAAAGAGGAACATTCGTCAATATTTTTATAATTGAATTAGGTGCGATATACATTATTGTACGGTAATTGTTGCTGTTCCTTTTTTACTCGGGTCAAAGGTTGAAGTAGCGGTGATGACAACACTCGACCCTGAAAAGTCAGACGCGATTGTTACAAAGCCACGTGAATCCACGGTAGCCTTCGCATTGGCAGATGACCACGTAACACGTTGTGGAGCAAAGTTAGTTGTTTGAACGGTGGCGGTTAACTGCACGCTTCCGCCCTTAGCCACAGTTGCTGTTGACGGTGAAACGGTCACGGAGGTAACAGCGGGGGTTCCGGTGGTAAATACAGCCGCGTTCGCAAAGGGAGACACGCTCATTACTTTCCACGTGTGCAGGAAATAATTCCAATACAGCCCCTTGCCGTTATAGTTTTCAGTGAATTGCATCATTTGGTCATATACCATAAACCAGTTTTTATCTACAATAACCGCGGGAATTGAATTGAGGGATGTTAAATCGTCCGACCCTATTTCCTCATATGCCGGGTCATCATAAAACAATTCATTGAGACGTGCGGTGTCCAAGTCCCCAAAACCATCAACCAAAATAACATGGCCCATAAATTCGGCCTTATCCATATTGAAAGCCGTGGCCAGCACTTCAACGTTCATCTGGCTTTCAGTGGCGGTGTCGATAATGAGATATTGGTCATCTTTGAGAGTTGAAGTATAAACACCAGCAACATTATGTTTGTTGGAATAAAAGGTCAAATCGTTGCTAATTGACTTAAAAGCAACAACGTTTTCGCTAATCGTCCCACTAACACCGATAATTTCCATTTGACCGTTAATAATGGCTTTTGCAATTAGATATTTCATGGTCTGGTATTCATCATAATTCATTGATGTGTATAATGAATCGGTGATTTTTGCTATTAAGTCAGATATACCATCCCATGATAAAAATGCAGCTCGCAACTGGTCATTTTGAATTGTTACAGGGTAAACCTTCTTATAGTTTACAACATGAAACGCGCTTTTCACATCCGGAATGTTGCGCGAAAAAATTGTTGTTTCTGAATCTTCGGGGTTGTAATTCTGGACGTTGGCAATATTTACAAATAATTCCTCGACGGTCTCGCCGAACTCCATAACGCCCTTTTTAAATACAGACCACGGATTTTGATATGATTTAGACGTGACAATAACAAGGCCAATTCTTCCAATGAGCGCGTTTAAAAACTCGTTTTGCAACGCGGGGTAGTCCATAATAATAGCACCAATACCACGAATTGAATCGCCGTCCTCTGTCGCGTATGGTACATAGTTTCTATAATCTATGGTTGCTGAGTTTCTAATTGCATTTAAAATATTGACACTGGAATTAGTGAGTGTCACAGGCTGTGGAACATTTGCCATTATTTGTCACCTCTTTCTTCAAATAAATCATCAATTTTAATTGTTTCAGTTTCCTCAATTTTTTCGCCCTCATCTTCAACCTTTGGGCTTCCAAATCTTTCAATATACCTTTTTCTCCACTTCTTTTCAACCTCTTCAACGTCACCGCTTGCACGCGATAATTCGTCGAAAGTGTCTGAAATGTCTTCCACAATTTTAACCTTTTCTTCGGTCAGCTCGCCCTCGTCGAAAATCGCGGAAAGCCGGGACAGAATGTCTTCTTTACTTGTCTTCATTGTTTATCCTTTCTAATAAAATATTTATAACATTTGTGTTATTATTGATTGCTTCTGTAAGCTCGTCAACCTCTTTTCGGTGAGCATCTATCAGCTTATTCACATAATATAGCAACACACAGCACATAGCGACGGGAAAGCCTGCTGTGTTTATTAAAGTGATAATGTTTTCCATCAAAACTCTCCTTTCTTATATTATATCACAAAACTTTTTCTTGTCAACCCTTGACATATATTTATCTTGTGTTATAATAAAGTATGGAATTTTATAATGGAAATAAGTTATTAAATACAAAAGACCTAAATAAAAACACCCCGGAAATATTTATTGTCACATCAAACAGAAGTGCAGGGAAAACAACGTTTTTCAATAAGCATGTGATTGATAATTTTAAGCGTGACGGGTCTCAATTTGTTGTGCTTTATAGAACAGGTTATGAATTGTCAGATGCGCATATTGCGTTTTGGAACGACATTCACGACTTATATTTTCCATATGATGAAATGACGTCAAAACCATACGCCAAGGGGTTGTATTATTCACTGCTGTTGAATGGTGAAACATGTGGATTCGCCCTTTCAATCAATCAAGCAACAAAATTAAAAAATCGTTCCCATGTCTTTAAAAACGTGACAACGATATTATTCGATGAATTTCAAGAAGAATATGACAACTACCTACCCGGCGAAGTGGAAAAAGTGAGAAGTATTCACACATCAATTGCAAGAAGGGCGGGTGAGCCCTCAAGATATGTAAAGCTTGTTCTAATTGGCAACACTTTGAATCTATTAAACCCCTATTACTCTGCCCTACACATCACAGAAAGAATAAGGCCAAACACAAAATTTCTTCGGGGTAATGGTTGGGTGTGCGAATTTAATTTTAATTCCGGGGCGGCAAATTCTCTGAAAAATTCTATCTTTAATTCTGCCTTTGACGATGAATACAGTAAATATGAATCAGAGGGCGTATATCTCAACAATTCAGTGGCGCTGATTGATAAGCCGTCTGGAAAAAATTCTTACTTGCTAACAATAACTTATAAGGGTGAAACATTCGGGGTTTTCTTTTATTATGACATCAATGTCATTTATATATCACAAAAATATGACAAAAATTGTAATGACGTGTTAGATTATACAAATTCATATCTAAATTGTTCTACCAAACATAAGATGATGAGGGATTTTTTTCATCGTGGTTTAATAAGGTTTTCAAACATTGGCGTAAAAGAAAAAATTTTAAGTGCATTATCAATTCGTTAATATCGCCGTGTATTTTGTTGGGTGCTAAACCTTAAATGGTTCCAATAAATTCTCGTTTAGCAAACGTGCGCGGTGCTATTATAAAGGGCGGTTATACCGCCCTTATTTTATAGGTTGTGTCTGATAATATCACACCGCCCCTTATTCGTTTGGGTGCTAATTTTCCCGGTATTTCCAGTCCCACCTTAAAATCTGTTAGATTTCGTTTAACATTTACAAATTCGCGCTCTTCGTCGCTTAATGGTTCTTGTATGTCACCGGTTAAAGACATTTTCATTAACTCTTTCCCCCTTTCATTTAGACCGGCACATTTTATTTCCAGCTTGTCCCCAACCTCAATATAACATTTGGGTCTCACAAAAATTGCCTTGTCCCAATCCGCTTCAATTTTCCAGTGTAAAAGTTTTTTATCATCAACTTCTATGTTTTTGTATTCCCCCTCTAACAAATGACACGAATCTGTGTCGCTATAACAGAATAAATCATAGTTGTCCTGTGCGTGGGTGATTGTGAAATTACGTGCGTATGCGGTTATTGCGGAGCCTATCGCTATGTATTCGGGTTCCTTGTCTTCCCCTTTAACAACATCATATTTTACTACACCGTCGTCAAGGTGTGGTATTTTGTGGTCGCGCCGTCCATTTGCGGCAGTCTTACCATACAACGAATTTAAAAATAGCTTTGCAATTGTTCTACGCCCACCATTATATTTAATTTTTTCGCTAAACCATTTATCAACATACTCATCAAATATGCCGTCCTTCGCGTAAAAATAACAGCCGCATAACACTTCCTCATATATAACATTATAATGCTTGTGAAATAATTCATAATCTGTCATTGTCATAACACACTCAAAATAGACTGGGACCTCTTCACCATCAACTTCCACAGTATCAATCTCACCCCCTTTATAGCGATAGTCGCTTGATGTTAACCATTTAACACCGCCGTACCTCATACTCCCACCGCTCGCCACTGTGGGTAAATAACCTTCTTTAAGTTTAAATTTGCCCTTTATTTTTACAAAATAATACATCAACGAATTTTTTACTCTGGCAGGAATGCCTCCCTTGAAAAAAAAGGGCTTGCCGATAGGATAAACACACCCCGAAGAACTGTGCATAACGCTCGAATATAACCCATTAACATCAAATGTTTTTCCTTTTCCAACCTCTCTCCCTTGTATTTTGGGGTTGACATAGCACCACCCGCCTTTGTAGCTTTTTCGTATAAATTCATCAGTGTTTTTTTCATCAAAGTATTCTGGTGTTTCAATGGCTTCTAAGTTAGGGAACCACTCGCGGTAATCTCTACCATAAAATGTCTTTTTAAATTCACTTAGCGCCGCCGATGATATTGTTGTCTTTGTTGTCACATCAAACATATGTCTAAGACTTTCAGCCAACACTAACAAGTCATTTTTCAAATAGTGTTCCTCACGTTCTGTAATCACACCACCTGCCTTTCTAAATCCTTTATATTCAATCGTGCTTTTTCGGTGGTCTGTATTAAAGGCCACGCCCATAGTCTCAATTGATAACGGTATCAGCTTGAGTGAATCTCGAATTGATATTATATTTTTGGGTGTGGTTATTGTGATATTAAACCACAACCCCGCGTCCGATATCACACATTTAAAGGTTCTTTTCTTTTTGCGGTCACCCTCGTAATATTTGTATTTCAATTCATTCAGTAAATATGAGACATAAAATTCACCGTCAAATCTTAAGTTGTGGTAATATATGATAACATCCTCACCGACGTTTTCAAGATATGAAAATGTTTTACCGATACTGTTATGAATAACACAAGATAAATCTGAAATATTGCAAACACCGCTGGCCCATACTTCGGTGTATTCTTGTCCGTCATACACAGTGGTTTCAAAATCTCCAACAAATGTCATAGTATCACCCTATCAATCGGTTTGTGGTAATAACTCTAAAACCTTTCTTACAAATCTTTCTACACTTCGCGTGTATGATTGCGCGTCTGTTTCGTTGTATAATTCATCTGCTGTTATTGTCTCGCCCGCTTTTTCTGCTTCATCTATCAACCGCCCTGCAATTTCATTTCCATATACTTCTGCAATGCCCTCAAAAAAGTCAATCAAAGTCGGGACACCTTCCGCCTTGCGATTGGATGTTGACTCAAAATCTCTTATATATGAAATTGTGTTAAAATAAATCAACTCATAAATGTTAGGCGGTGTCGGTGGTGACGGCTTTGTTTTAACCCCGAACGACCTACCACGTGCATATAAACCCGGATAAACATCGCCTGTTTGTGGGTTGGGTTTAAAGGATTGCGCGTATATGTATGATGTGTCGTATTTTGCAGGTAACTTGATGTTCTCAGGGACGACATAACCAGATTTTCTAAGTCTTGATATGGTCTTCTTATATTTTTTTAATACCTCGCCCTTTGCGCGACCCCTTGACCGACCAAGCTTAACATATGTTTCAACATACTTTTTTGCCTGTTTCTCACTTATGTTTTCTGGGTATGGTATGTCACCGTATTTCTTTGCATATTTGTCTAAACTAATCATATCAATCCTAACCCCACACTATAACCAACCAAATAACATATTGTTGACAACGCCAACATTATTAGTATCATTGCGTATAATGTTCTATCCATTATGCTTCCTCTCTTTCCTTTACTGTGATTATATTATACCCGGTTGATGT
>ERZ780030.769-NODE-769-length-11814-cov-2.595799_pt1 | contig 11814 bp, 10 predicted proteins | sample MGYA00511857_ERZ780030 | MGnify/ENA primary metagenome ERZ780030 (study PRJEB29588, sample SAMEA2162530) | human gut metagenome | biome: human gut; feature: human-associated habitat; material: faeces | place: Denmark | collected 2008/2010 ... | reverse complement strand
GTAATAATCAACAAATAATTAGTGTTGATGATAATACTACCATTTTAAAATGTGATATGCAAAATTTAGCAAGTATCGTTTCCTTCGTTCTTGGCTTTGGGTCAAAGGCTGAGGTTTTAGAGCCCTTAGAGCTAAAGGAAGCTCTAAGAAATGAGCTTAAAAGGATGGTGGAAATGAATAAAGAGTAATATGAAAACATTTTTTTTTGATTTTAATGGTACAATAATTAATGATGTCGATTTATGCTACAGCATTTTAAATCAAATGCTAGCTTCAAATGGACTATCTACAATTACAAAGGAAAGGTATAAGGATATTTTTACCTTCCCAATTAAAAAATATTATGAGGCAGCCGGCTTTGATTTTTCTAAAAAATCATTTGAGGATTTATCTGATGACTTTATCAAGCTTTATCAGCAGGCATCCTTAAGCTGTCCTTTATATGACAATGTTGAAAAGGCTTTAAGCATACTTAAGTTAAAGGGATACCGCTTAGTTTGCTTAAGTGCTTCACAAATCGATAATTTGAAGGAGCAGCTTTATCATTTTAAAATTGATAAATATTTTGATGCTATCTTAGGTATTTCCGATATTTATGCAAGAAGTAAGGTTGATATCGGTCGTGCCTATATGAAGGATAATAATATCGAGCAATCAGAAGCCATTATGATTGGGGATACCCTTCACGATAAAGAGGTATGTGATTCAATGGGAATAAAATGTGTTTTATTTGATGGAGGTCATCAAAGCCATCAAATTCTTGAGCAGGCGGGAGTAAGAATTGTCTCATCTTACAATGAATTTATTAAATATATAGGAGGATATTATGAATAATATAATTTTTGAAGATTTTAGTGATTTTAAGCCAAGTGAGTTTCCCTATGATCATGAGCATAGTGCTTTAGGAGAATATCATCACGTTGAGCCTGATGGCTATTGTGGAAATTTTTATGACCCCATTAGCCTTCATCAGTGGCGAGGATTAGGTGGTTCGTGGCTTATAACAGAAGCCTTTGGTAAATACTATTTAGAACAAAACCGTGGTGATTTCGCAACGGGACATTTTTCGGATGTAAGTGCTATTTTAGTTCATAAAACGAAGCTATATGCAGGCTACAGTCTAAGCTTTTATATGAGCCTTCTTGAAACTAAAAAACCATGTGGTATCGCATTTAATTATATTCATAATCGTATTTATGACGCGCTTGTATTTGATGGAAACAGCTTAAAGGTATACCATAAGAATCAAGAGTCAGAAAAGCTATATTTTACCACTGATTTTAAAATGGATGCCCTAGACGAACACAAGATTACAATCTTACTTGATGACTCGCTTGTCATCATGGTAGATGATATGAGAGTTTGTAGCCTAAATGTTTCCTTTATTCCCTCTCGTGTAGCTTTTATTGGCAAAAGCCCAGCAAGATATAGAGAGCTTAGCGTGCAAATGAATGATATTGAATATAATCGTCACCTATTAAGCATTGAGAAAGAAGAGAAGGCATTAGAGGAAAAAAGAAAAAAATACGCACCAATTGAGCTAATTAAGAAAATTGATTTAAAGGGCTGTGGTGCTGGTCGTCAGCTTAGATTTGCTTATTTAGATAATAAGCCAGTGATGCTATTTGCTCAGCATCAAAAAAGAATGTATCGAGATGCCTTTGCAAGGCTTTCTTGTCTAACAGCTTTTGATATGGATGGCAATATTCTTTGGCAGGTTGGTAAGCCTAACAAGGAGGAAAATGGTCCGATTAGCTGTGATTTACCATTCCAAATTTCAGATATTAATAACGATGGTGAGCTTGAGGTTATTTTCGCAATGGATTTCCATGTTTATATTGTATCCCTTCGTGATGGTAAAATTCTAAGCCAAATGAAAACCCCTTATGTTAAGGGTGATGAGCTTGTGGGCGATTATCCTTATGATTATTTAAACCCAGATGGCATGAGGGTAGCTGATTTTGAAGGACTAGGCTATAAGGGTGATTTTATCCTTAAGGATCGATATAAAAACGTATGGGCTTATCGCGCATCTGATTTTAAGCTTTTATGGCGCTATAATCATAAAAACACCGGACATTTCCCTTATATTTATGACTTTGACATGGATGGCCGTGATGAAATGTTTGTTGGCTATGATATGGTAAAGGATGGAAAAATTCTTTGGAGCCTACCAATTAATTCTGACCATACCGATGAAATTATTTATGCCGCAACAAAGGAAAACGGTACTAAGCATTTATACCTTGCATCAGGTAATGAGGGCTTTAATATTGTAAATAGTGATGGCACCTTTTATAAAACGAATACAGTAGGACATGCTCAAAGAATAAGCGTGGCTCCATATCGTGGTTTAAATGAGCTTGATTGCGCTGTTACAAGCTTCTGGGGTGCTGATATGCTTGTCTACTTATTTGATGGGGATGGTAATCTTTTATGTCAAAGAGAAATGCAGGGTAATGGTAATTTAGTTTCTCCTGTAATGTATGATGGTAATAATGTTTTAATTTTAACAAACACCTCAAGCGTTGGAGGCTTACTTGATGGAAGCCTTGATACAGTTGTTAGCTTTCCAGATGATGGACACCCAACCCTTGCAACAGAGGTAATTGATATTGATCAGGATGGTGTGGATGAAATTTTAACCTTCGACCTTGATTCTCTTTGGATTTATAAGGCATCTAAATATGAAACAGGGGAAGTCTATCCTAAATACCCTGATAATGCTTTTTCTAATTACCGCGGTGAGTATCTATTAAAATATGATTCTAAGGCTAAAAACAAATAAAAATCTATTTTAATATCTTGTAAAAGTATCGTATTTACTTTATAATGGATATATCGTCACTCATGGAGGATACTATGAAAAAAACATTAAAAAAACTTTTAATTGCATTTATTGCGCTACTTGGAGTTGCATCTCTTACAAGCTGTAATCATGCAAATACCTATAATAAATTTCACAACAATAGCTCTAATTTAGCTAAGTCACATGTTCTTAAGGAAGTTTCTGTTTCAGATGTTATTAGCTTACAAAAAAAATTAGCTGCTGGTAAGAATGTAAAGGGATCAAAGACTACTACAGTAACTGAAAATGATAAAACTGTTAGCTATACTTATATTTATATTTTCCTTGGCACTCCAACAAATTCAACAGCTTCAACTGATGCACAAATCTTTGATGAGCAAGCTAAGCAATATGAAATTGATTGTCTATATTGGTTAGATTCTGATTTATCTGATAGTAAGCTTAAAAAATTCACTGATAATGTTAAAATTGCGTCATTTAAGTCAGGAGATACAGCTTTAATTTCTTTTAGAGTAGCTTCTGGTTCAAATGCGGCTTTAGTTTCATTTGATTCAACATCTGTTGTATGCAATAAGAAGGATGGTACTGCTAGTGGTACTGAGCTAACACCTTATCAAATCGCACAAAACTGCTTTAAGAATTTAACTACTGTAATTTCAAAAAATGCTGATAATAAATAATTAACAAAAGGGCTATTAGGCCCTTTTATTATATTATGGCCATAACCAAAATAATAAAAAGAACCAAACAAAATACGAAATAGTTTGACATATAATCACCAATATAGTATATGAGGAAGGAAGAAAATGTGCTAATGACATGGAATGATTTTATTGAAGAAGAAAGCCAAAAGGAATATTTTAAAGAGCTTATGGCTTTTGTTAAGAAGGAATATGCTGGCTATAAATGCCATCCTGATTTTGATGATATTTTTAATGCCTATAGGCTAACTCCTCTTGATAAAGTTAAGGTTGTTATTTTAGGACAGGACCCTTATCACAATGATAATGAGGCACACGGGCTTTCCTTTAGTGTTAAAAATGCTAAAAATCCACCTAGTCTTAAAAATATCTATAAGGAAATGGCATCAGATCTTGGCTGTGAGATTGAAGAGTCAGGCGATTTAAGCTATTTAGCTAAACAGGGTGTTTTTTTACTAAATACTACTCTAACTGTAAGACATAATGAACCCCTATCACATTATGGACATGGCTGGGAGACATTTACTGATAATACAATTAAGCTTTTAAATAGCATAAATAAGCCAATTGTTTTTATATTGTGGGGCAATAACGCTAGAAAAAAGGCTAAAATGCTTGATAATCCCAATCATTTAATAATTGAATCAGCTCACCCATCTCCTCTAGGAGCCTATCATGGCTTTTTTGGTAGTAAGCCCTTTTCTAAGGCTAATGATTTTCTTATAAAAAATAATTTATCCCCAATAAAATGGGTAAATAAAGCCAATAAAAGGGCAAATTTGTTTGATTTTAATTAAAAAAACAAGATTTTTTTCAAGTAAAACGTTTTCATTTGCAAAATATGAAAAAAACTGTTGCATTATGAAAAATATTTGGTATAATTACTAACGTATTCACATTTTATAAGTGAATATTTCCTGTAAAATCTTTTCTTTTTCTTTTTCTTTGCTGATCTGAAAGTGATCAGCATTTTCTTTTTTAAGAATATTTTCTTGCTAAAGGCGTAAGGATGTTATATAATATTAGTGAACAAATATGAGGTGAAACTTATGCTACTTAGTAAGACTATTAAATTTTATCCTGATTGGCTATTTTTAATTATTGTATGCGTTATTATAGCAGTATGTGTTGGATTATACTTCATTGTACCTATTTTAAATCACAAGAAGTATGAGCAACAAAGAGGTGACCTTAAGAAACGTGAGGAAACATTTAAGGCTAATCAAAAGACTCGCGAGGCTGAAGGAAAAAATTAAATTTAAGTGGTTTATACCACTTATTTTTTTTAGGAGTTTTTTATGCTAGATAATATCGAAATTAAAAATATTATTAAAGGAACCTTATCAGATCCTAGAAAGGATTCCTTATATATAAAGGGCTATATTAGACCAGTTGAAATAAAAGGTACAAGCATGATGCAAATTGAGCTTTTTACCAAAACTCAATCATTTGCTCAAAATTATTCCTATGCTGATTTTAAATCTAAGCTTGAGGAGCTAATGCTTCAATACTTCCTCCAGCTAAATTTAATTACAAAGGACTATACTTATAGCTTTAAATATACTAAAAAGAACCATCTTTTAACTAATAGGACCAAAAATAAAGAGCAGGCAAGCTTAGTTGCGGTTGCTCATAATAAGCAAAAGAAGTATATTTTAAATGATGGTAAGGTAATTCCTGCACTGGTAGATTTAGGTGTAATGACCTTTGATGGTAAAATTGTTCCTTCCTATTATGATAAGTATCGTCAAATAAATCGTTTTTTAGAAATAATTGATGATACGATTAAGGATTTTAAGGAAGAAGAAATCAATATCATTGATTTTGGCTGTGGAAAATCCTACTTAACCTTTATTGTTTATTATTATTTAATCAATATTAGAGGCATAAAGGCTAATATTGTAGGTCTTGATTTAAAGACTGATGTAATTAAAAAATGTAATGATATTGCCAAAAGCTATGTCTATGATTCCTTAAGCTTTGAGGTTGGCGATATTTCTCTTTACAAGCCTCACTTTAGGGTGGATTTAATTATTACTCTTCACGCCTGTGATGTAGCAACTGATTTTGCAATGTATCACGCTATTAAGCTTCATTCAAAATATTTACTAAGTGTTCCTTGTTGTCAGCATGAGATAAATAATCAGCTTAAGAAAAATACAAGTTTTTTAGCAGGCTATGGTATTGTTAAGGAAAGATTTAGTGCGCTTTTAACGGATACTATTCGTGCTAAAATATTAGAATATTCTGGCTACAATGTGGATATTTTAGAATTTGTTGATTTTGATGCCTCACCTAAAAATTTACTGGTAAGAGCTAAGCTTACAGGTAAATCAAATCCTAATTCCTTAAAAGAGGTTCAAGCTATTTTAAATGAATATAAAATAGAACAAACCCTATATAATCTTTTATTTAAGTCTCCTAATAATTAGGAGCCTTTTTAATTTTAAAGACTTATTTTAATTTGGGACTAATTAACCATATCCTGCATAAAATATATTGAGGTGCTATAATGTGTGGAATATATGGTCAATTTGGCTCATTTAGAATAAATGATGCCTTAAATTTCTTAAAAAAATTAGAATATCGAGGATATGATTCCTATGGTATTGGATATGATAATAACCTTATATATAAAAGGGTAGGAAGAATTAAAGCATTAGATGAAGAGGAAAACAAATTAATTACTAGGGCGATTTGTCATACAAGATGGGCAACTAATGGGGCTGTAAGTGAGATAAATGCTCATCCTCAGTCATCTAGTAATGGGGATATTTTAATGGTTCATAATGGAATTTTAGAAAATGAAGCTTTAATTAAGGAGACCTATTTTAAAAATCATCAATTTGTATCAGATACTGATACAGAGGTAATTGCTGAGCTTTTAAGCTTATTTATTAGAAGCTATTCTCCCTTTGAGGCAATAAAAAAGGTGATGGAAGTAATAAAGGGATCATATGCTATTTTATTTATGATTAAAAATGATAAAAGCATTTATTTTATGAAAAATAAATCATCCTTGCTTATAGGCTATAATGATAAGGATTATTATCTTGCATCAGATATTTATGCTTTTCCTAATAATACAAAATATTATAAGCACATTAGTGATATGTCATATGGCTCTATTGGGCCGAAAATTTATTTATCAGATGAATCAGCCTTTCTTCCCTATAGCTTTAGCTTTAATGAGACAAATGATCAAATCATGCTAGAAGAAATTGAAGAGGAGGAGCAGTTAGCCTTAAACATTTATAAGTATTTTAAGGCTAGTGATAAATTGCTTAAGTTTATTGATGAGGCTAGTGAATTTGTTCTTATTGGAAGTGGTTCATCCTTTTACGCCTCTGAATATATAGCTAAAATGATTGAGGAGCTTCTTAATAAAAGAGCTAGAGCCTTTTTACCGACTGAATTTAGCTTTAATAATATATATAAGGATGCAAGCTTTATCTTTGTTTCTCAAAGTGGAGAAACAGCTGATGTATTACAAGCAATTGAAAAAATAAAGCCTAAAAGAGCTATGCTTGTGACAAACAGGTTAAGCTCACAAATGGCCTTGCATATTCCTTTAGTGCTTGATATAGAAGCGGGACGTGAAATCGCCGTAGCTTCAACTAAAAGCTTTAACCAATCTGTTTTAGTCTTTTATGCTTTAATTATGCAATTTAAGCAAGAAAGCTATGATGAGATTTTTGGCTATATTAAGAATTTGGAGGAAATAAAAAAAAGCTTTGATAAAAAGATATCAAAGCAGTTAGCAAGAATGAATAATGTTTTTTATTTAGGTCATGGCTATGACTTTATAATTAGTAAGGAAGGATCCTTAAAGCTTAAGGAAATTGCCTATATCCCTACGGAGGGCTATTCAACCTCAGAGCTTAAGCACGGGTCCTTAGCATTAATTTCTAATAAAAGCGCGGTGATTGCCTTATCATCTGGAAATAGCTTTTTAGTTTCCTGCTTAAATGAGGCTAAGGCAAGAGGTGGGAATATCTTTTTTTTAGAAAATAAATACTACCTTAAAACCCTAGGAGCCTTAAGCCTTGCAAGATATGTCCAGCTTATTGCCTATTATACGGCTAGTGAGCTTGGTAATGATCCGGATCATCCTAGAAATTTAGCTAAAAGTGTTACTGTGATTTAAAGGTCAGCATTGGTACAATTGAAAATAGGCTAGCACATAGTAAAAGAAGAATTAAAATATACCAATGAAATGAAATGCTTGAAATAGCAATTAATAAAAGATAAATTAAGCTACTTGATAGTATAGAAGAGCATAAAATCAAAAGAATTCCAAGTAATCGCACCTTATCACCAATAATTAGTATGCGCAAAATATTTAAAAAAATACAAAAAAAGGTCACAAATTAAATTGTGACCTTATGCTCAAGACGAAGCTTGTCCGCAATCATAGCGATAAATTCACTATTAGTAGGCTTTGATTTATTATAACTTACTGTATATGAAAAAATGCTAGCGATTGTATCGACATTTCCTCTCCCCCAAGCAACCTCAATTGAATGCCTAATGGCACGCTCAACTCTAGATGAGGTTGTATTAAATTTCTTGGCAATGATAGGATATAAAACCTTAGTAATAGCACCTAAGACATTAATATCATTGTAAACCATTGTAATGGCTTCACGTAAATAAAGGTAGCCCTTAATATGTGCGGGAACGCCAATTTCATGTAAAATGTTTGTTATTTCCTCATTTAAATCCGTTTCCTTTTCAGATGAAGCTGTGCCTATACTATTTTTCTTAGGCAATTCCTTAAATAAATTATTGATTGTTTCTAGTAAATTTTGCATATCAATTGGCTTGATAATGAAATAATCGGCGCCAAGTGCAGATGCTCTAACAAGAAGTGATTCATTATTAAATGATGAAAGCATAATAATCTTTTTAGGACGAAGATACTTATCCTTTTTGTTTGCAAGATCCTCAAGAACCTTGAAGCCATCTACCTCAGGCATTACAATATCAAGCATTAATAAATCTACTTGATTTGATTCAAGAAAGCTTAGAAGTGTTTTTCCTGAATTAAAAGTTTTTACTACTTCATAGCCGGCTTGCATTTTCAAGCATTCACTGACAATTAATGTTGTTTGACTTGAATCATCGGCGATAACAACCCTTATCATGTACATTCCTCCTCAATAAAAAATTTGTACTGACTATATAATAATTTTTTATTTTAATAATTACAAGAAAAAACGAAAAAAAGTTTGAGAAGATTAAAAATTAATTTAATAATCGACAAAAGATATTGTAAAAATTATCTTATAAAAACATCAATTATTCTTAAAAGGTCAAATTGTGTCGTTTTTTAGGGCTTAGTGATTGAAGAAAAATAATAAAGTGCTATAATCGCTTTGGTGATTTTTATGGCTTCAAATGAATTACTTAATAAAACTCATCCCCTAAAGGCTATGCTAGCCTTAACATTGCCGTCGATGCTAGCGCAATTTGTAAATATCTTTTATGGGGTTGTGGATAAATTATTTATCGCTAATATGCAAAGCGAATCGGGCTTAGCTCTTGCTGGAGTAGGAATATGTGCACCTATTACAACCCTTATAACATCGTTTACGTATTTAATATGTCAGGGTGCATCACCTTTGTTTGCAACAAGGCTTGGTCAAAAGGATTATAAGGATGCTCAAAAAATAATGGCTAATAGCTTTTTATTACTAGTCATTATTACATTAATACTTATGATTATATTTTTAGTATTTAAAGCGCCCCTTCTTTATGCCTTTGGTGCAACTGAAAATAATTATCAATATGCAAGTGACTATATTACAATTTATGTACTAGGAACCTTTTTTTGCTTACTAAGCCTTGGTCTTAATAGCTTTATTACCTGCCAGGGTAAAAGCACAAGAGCTATGCTTACAGTAATAATTGGTGCGCTATCTAATATTTTACTTGATTATATTTTTATTTTCCCCCTTCATATGGGAGTTAAGGGTGCAGCGCTTGCGACTATCATTTCTCAGGCTATTTCTGCCTTATTTGCTTTTTCCTTTTTAATATCTAATAAAAGTGTTGTAAAAATGACCTTCAATGGATATTCTTTAGCTTATATGAAAAAAATAATGGTTATTGGCTTTTGTCCCTTCATTATTACTTTTACTGATAGTGTTATTTTAATTGTAATGAAAAAAATGGTTTCTATTTATTCATCAGCTAACGCCGATTTATATTTAACAATCAATTCTATTTTATTAAGCTTCTTTACCTTAATATCAATGCCTTTTTCAGGAATTACCTTAGGTGGTCAGCCATTTTTAAGCTATAACTATGGAGCATCTAATCCTAAAAGGGTTAAGCAGGGCTTTTTATATGAACTTATGATTTGCTATATTTACGCTGTTATTATGTTTATTGTTTCAATGTTCTTTTCAAAATATTTTATTAAATTATTTATTTTAACAGAAGCAAAGGAAACACAAGTAGAAATTTTAAGACTTGCACCTAATATTATTCGCTGGTATTGCTTCGGAGTAATATTATTACCCCTTCAGTGGTGCTGTGTAGATTCAATTGTAGGTTTAGGTCACGCAAGCAGGGCAATTGTCTTTTCTTTAATAAGGAAGGGTCTTACAATTATCTTTACCATTGCTTTTCCTATTTTTATTGGTACAAAGGGCTGCTATTTAGCAGAATCAGTATCGGATATAATTTCATCAACAATAACGGCAGGCGGTTTTATGCTAATTTTCCCTAAATTATTAAAAATAAAGGTTAAGCAAAGTGCTTAACCCTTCATTACTTTTTCAAGTGTATATTTATTTAAATCATTTGAATCTAAGACCTTGACAAAAGAAGCAAGGTCTTTTTCATTTAATGTCTCATATATACTTAATCTACATGTTTCTTTTCTTGATTCCTGCCAATAATGATAGCCCTCAGGCTTAATATGAGAAGAAGCCTGACAGCTTATGAAGCAGGCCTGACCGTAATCACGCCAAGGACGGCCTAGATAAACTCGATTCTTGATTTCATCAGAACCAGTTAGCCTACATTTATAAAATACAAAGCCATAGCTATATTCCTTAGGATGAGATGGGGCACAAATATAGCCTTTGCCAATTGAATGAATTTCACTTTCATTGAAGTAGCAGATGCCACAGCCAAAAATAAAATCAACATCTCCCTCGATATAGCAATGATCATATAGTTGATGAGATTTTGCCTGACTTAATTCGTCAAGTGGAAGTAAATCCTTATATCTTATGGTTAAATCATAAGGAATAGGACCAGCAAGAATTGTATCCTGAGCGCCAATAATATTACAAGCAATAGCCTTGAAGGAATCGCCAATAACATGTAAGGCAACTGCTTGTCCATAGGTTCTATTTGGTACTGATAAATTTTTAATGGTAAGATTCTTTAAAGTAACATTTGAAGCCTCAACCATTAGAGTATAGGTTCTAACTGTAAGAAGCTCCTTATTATCCTTAGCTATTTTATTATAATAGTCCTTATATTCAATTGAAGAATTATGACCAATAATGGTTAAATTGGGAATAGTAATTTTAATTTTTTCATAATATACCCTAGAAGCTAGATGAACAATATCGCCATCGTGACAATTTTTTAAAATTTCATTCAAGCTTTGCTCATTATTTAAATAAAATTCCATAGTAAAATACACCTCATTTTGTCTAAATACTAGCACATATATACTAAAAATGTTGGAAAAAATAACTCAAATTTTAAAAAATATTAAAATTATCATTTTTTAGATATTTTTTTATTTGAAATAATGACATTAAACCTCAAATATTAATAAATTGAAAAAGAATAGCTTAAGTATCTTAAAAAAGTGTAAAAAAAGCGTTTACAAAAATTATGAAAAAGTTTTCATTAAGTAGTTGACTAGCGTTTTCATAAGTGTTAAAATAGGAAATGTATAAAAAGCAACGTGGCTTTTTTCCGTTTAGAATTAATGTGTGGATTATTTGAAAATGTGTAAATGTTTGTTTGCTTTTTATGTATTTAATAGTGATATTATGAGAATGGCGTTAGGCCAAAAGGAAGGACAGCTGTAAGGATGAAACTGAAGACATATCGTATAGTTGATTTAATTATGATATCAGCATTAGCTTTTGGTATTGAATTATTAACTACATTATGTGTTAATATGTTTATTCCGAATATACGACCTTTTCCTGTCTTGGGAATGCTTATGGCATTAGTTGCAATAACAAGATGGGGTTGGATTGGTATCATTGTTATTCCTATTAATACTTTAGCAAATTTTATTATGGGTAGATTTGCAATTCCGGCTAT
>ERZ780030.764-NODE-764-length-11832-cov-3.312983_pt1 | contig 11832 bp, 6 predicted proteins | sample MGYA00511857_ERZ780030 | MGnify/ENA primary metagenome ERZ780030 (study PRJEB29588, sample SAMEA2162530) | human gut metagenome | biome: human gut; feature: human-associated habitat; material: faeces | place: Denmark | collected 2008/2010 ... | reverse complement strand
TCTACAATGCCCTGAACCAGCTCCCCGAAGTGCCTGCCCGCAACCCGGACGGCAGTTTCGGCATGCAGACGGAGAACATGTATGGAACTTACTTCTCCAACCCCCTCTCCGACCTTATCCAAAATGAAAACTATAGTCGCAACACACAAGTCTATGTCAACGCCTTTGCCGACATCAAGCTGTGGAAAGGACTCGTATTCCGCACGGAATATGCCGCCAACTTCAATTACAGCAACGACTATAAGTTTACCCCCTCCTACGACTACGAGCACTTCAAGCAGCAGTCGTCAGCAAGCCGTGGAGCCGGCAACGGAAGCAACTGGACATTGAAAACTTACTTTACTTATAATAATACCTTCGGCAAACACGGCCTCTCTGCCATGCTGGGACACGAAGCGCAAGAAAACAAGTACGAGTCGCTGAGCGGCAGCCGTACCAACTTTCTCTTTAACTCCGTACACGAACTGGATGCGGGTGATGCCACAACAGCAAAAGCCAACAGTTCCCGTGGTTCATCCGCCATCGAATCATACTTCGGCCGTCTGAACTACAACTACGACGACCGCTACTTGCTGACCGCTACGCTCCGTGCCGACGGTTCGTCTTCGTTTGCCAAAGAAAGTCGTTGGGGTTGGTTCCCTTCGGTAGCATTGGCTTGGAAAGTCAACAACGAAGCTTTCCTCAAAGATGTGGAAGCCATCAACTCACTGAAACTCCGCCTGGGTTGGGGTGTAGTAGGTAACCAATGGGCGGGTTCCTATGCCTACGGCGTCACCATGGCTTCGGCAGCCTCCATCTGGGGTACTGGTTTCTATGCAGGCAACTATCCTAATCGTGAACTGAAGTGGGAAGAAACAAACTCCTTCAATGTAGGACTCGACCTCGCCCTCTTCAACAACCGCATAGAGTTCATCGCCGATGCTTATTACAAGAAAACGGACAATCTGCTGATGCAAGCTTCTCTTCCTACCTACGTAAGCGGTCTGATTCGTGCACCGTGGGTCAATGCCGGTGCCATGACCAACAAAGGTGTAGAATTTACCCTGAACACGCACAACATCCAGACACGTGATTTCACCTGGACCTCAGGACTCACCTTCTCCATCAACCACAACGAAGTGACGAAGCTCTACTCCGAATCATCCGCTATTTCGGGAATCAACGGTTCGGAAACACTGACCTACACCATGGTGGGCGAACCGGTCGGGCAGTTCTACGGCTATAAAGTAATCGGTATGTTCAAGGAAGAAGGAGATTTCTACAAGAAAGGTGCCGACGGCAACTTCCTGCTCGACGAAACGGGCAACCGCATCCAAGTAGCCATCCCGAAAGACCAGACCATCGGCAAATCGGGCATCTGGGTAGGTGACTACATCTATGAAGACCGCGACAACAACGGTGTAATTGATGAGAAAGAACGCACGTTCATCGGCAATCCGGCACCCAAATTCACGTTCGGCTTCAACAACTACCTTTCTTATAAAGGATTTGACCTCAACATCTTCCTGAACGGCTCGGTGGGCAACAAGGCTATCAACCTGATTCGCCGCACCTTCACCGATCCCATGCGTAACAGCAACCTGCTGAAAGAAGCTACCGGCATTGCCCAAATCGCCATGCATGACCCCGAAGTGGGCGACGAGGTACTTTCCAATGTTTACGTGGCCAACGCCGATGCAGCCAAAGTACAACGCATCACTACCAGTAGCGCCAACGACAACAACCGTATCTCCGACCGCTTTGTTGAAGACGCTTCCTACCTCCGCATAAAAAACATCTCGCTGGGGTACACCTTCCCACAGAAATGGTTGCGCCGTTTGCAGATAGACCATCTGCGCCTCTACGTCAACATCCAGAACCTCTGTACCATCACAGGCTACAAAGGCTACGATCCCGAAATAGGCGCTTTGAACTACAATGTATTGCTACGTGGTGTGGACGATGCGCGCTATCCTTCGCAACGTATCTATACATTTGGCCTTAACTTCAATTTCTAATGAGCCAGACAAATCATTTATCATTTAAAATCTCAATATAGTTATGAAACACAGATTTCTAACCCTTATATCATCGCTCCTTCTGCTTACGGCATGCAGCGACTCATTTTTGGAACGTGCTCCCGAAGGAAACTACGTAGATGTGACATACTACACTTCCGACGATGCACTCGAACAAGCCACTGCACCGCTTTACAACCGTGCATGGTTCGACCTCAACTCCCGCGCCATCGTGCCGCTGGGCAGTAACCGTGCCAACGATAACTTCAGTCGCTGGGGAGCTCCCGAGTTCACCAACTTCAAGGTGACAGCCCTGAGCGAAAACCTTGCCAATGCATGGACAGGTTTCTACTCGGTCATTACAATGGCCAATGCAGATATCAGATGTGCAGACAAAATGTAGCAACAGCGTAAGCGAACGTGCCAAGCGCACAGCCATTGCCGAAGCCCGCCTGATGCGTGCTTGTGCCTACTTCTACATGGTTCGCCTCTGGGGACCGGTTATCATCATCGAAGACAACGACAAAGTGGTTGCCAATCCCATGCAACCGCTCCACCGCGAAGAAGATGTGCTGGAACTCGTTATTCGTGACCTCACTTATGCAGTCGAGAATCTTCCTGAAGTGGCAACCGCCAAAGGACGTGTCAACGCATGGGGTGCAAAAGGCATGCTTGCCAAAGTCTACCTCGCCCGCTCAGGCTGGAAAGGAGGCACACGCGACAACGCCGACCTGGAGAAAGCCAAGGAACTGGCCGCCGACGTGATAAACAACAGCGGCATCAGCCTTTACGAAAACTATGAAGACCTCTTCAAGTATAAGCACAACAACAATCCCGAATCGCTCATTGCCATGCAGTGGGTGCCACTGGGTGATTGGGGCGTATGCAACACTCTGCTTGCCGACCTCGCCGGCAACAGCAAGATGACCGGCGGTGTAAACGTATGGAGCAGCTATCAGGCAAGTATAGATATGCTCCAGCAATATGAGTTGGGCGACACTATCCGCCGCAACGCCACCTTCTGCACACCGGGTACATACTATTCATACATCTGCATTGCCGACGGTGGTTATACTTACGACGGCGCCACCTCTTGCATTAAAAAAGGTGTACCGGGCGGTCCGGACGACGACAACGACGGTTATATCCAGTCCATGAACTCTCCGCTCAACACCTACATCCTACGCCTTGCCGATGTTTACCTGACCTATGCCGAAGCTTGTCTGGGCAACAGCGAAGAACTGGCCGGTGGTCCCGGCCTGGAAGCATTGAACCAGGTGCGCGACCGTGCACGTATCCCCCGCAAGGAACGCGTAACCTTCGAAGACATCATTCGCGAACGCCGCGTAGAGTTCTCGATGGAGTATTGTAACTGGTATGACATGGTATCGTGGTATCACTGGAAACCCGACTACATGCTGAATTACTTCCAGAACCAACACCGCGGCTACACAGTAGACCTCATCGTGAAAGACGAAGACGGTTACCTCCACTTCGGCAAGAAAGAAGGCGACACTTTCCTCGAAGGCATAGAAAATTGGCAGGAACCGGGCGAGAACATCGAAATCCACCACGGCAACATCCTGATGCCTTATCCGGAAAGCGATGTCATCCAGAATCCGCTACTGAACGAAGAACCGGTAGCATACGAATTCAGTGAATAAACCAAGTTATACATTCATTATCTCAAATAACGACTTTAATATGAAATATATACATTTTCCTTTTGTGTTGCTCACCATCCTGTTGGCATGCAACCTTTTCACCGCCTGCAACGATGACGAGGGCGGCGGTGTTCCCGTAATCCACCACATCCGTCTTGTCGACCCAGAGAAGGCCGACAGTACGTTCACCGATGTAAATCCGGGCACCATGATTGTAGTCATCGGCGAAAATCTGAATGATGTGCGGAAAGTGTTCATCAACGAACAAGAAGTTTCGTTCAATAGCAACTACGGCACTTCCACCAGTCTCATCCTCACTATCCCCGGCGAATTGCAACTGACGGGTGCCAACCCCGAACTGAAAGGCGAACTGCGTATCGAGACCTCGCACGGCATTGCCACGTACTCCATGCATGTACTCTCGCCCGCACCCTACATCACCCGTGTAGCCACAACCTTCCCCGTGGAGACGGGCACGCCTCTGCGCATCGTGGGCGGTAACTTCTACGAAATTCAGCGCGTTTATTTCACCACTGCCGTGGACGACATCACCAATGCACCTGTTTCGGTAGAAGTAACGGACTACACGGTAAACAAGAACTTTGACGAAATATCATTCAATGCTCCCGCAGGCCTGATTGATGAAGGCAGTCTGGTAGTGGAGTGCTATACCGCATCCGCATTTACTCCCTTCCGTCGCACAGCCCTCCCACCAAGTATCAGCAAGGTAAGCTCCATGATGCCTATCACGGGTACCACAGTTACCGTACTGGGACAGAATTTTATGGATATCGCCTCCATCACAATGGGCAATCGCTCGGTAGATCTCTCTACTGTTACCGTAAGCGAAGCTAACGATATGCTTACCTTTACCATGCCGCGTGCACCGCAAGGCACTTGCTCACTCGCCATTACCACAATGGGCGGTACTGCCGAAGTTCCGGGCTTCTATCCTTTGGAGAATATAGTATTGAACTATGACAACATCGGTTGGTTCTCCTGGGGCGGGCAAGCTGTACCCGTCACTGCCGACGGTACAGCAGCTCCTTTCTTCTCGGATGGTAAATGCTACAGCATATCAGGGGAACTTTCAGCATGGAATTACTGGTGGGGCCAATTGCAGAACGGTGCCGTATGGGGCATTGACACAGCCTTCCTGCCTACCGATACACCGACTTCCGAACTGGCTTTGCAGTTCGAATGCTTCGTGGCAGTGGAATATGGCGAAGGTCCTGTATTCCGCATCTACCTCAAAGGGAATGAGGCTCACAACTACACGAACTATCGTCCGGTGAGCGACTTCACCGGAAAAACCGAAGTAGGCCAATGGATGCAGTGCAGCATTCCGCTCTCCGAACTGGTAGACGAAACCACTTGGGGCGAGTTCCAAAAACGTGACGGTGACGAGTTGGCACTCCAGATGACAAACCCCAGCGAAAACGGTCCATACAACATCGAAATGTATTTTGATAATTTCCGAGTTGTCAAGATACAATAATTTGAATTAAATTCTGGCACAGGATTACACAAAGTGACACCTTCTTTTAAACTCTTAGACGCTGATTCAATTGAATCAGCGTCTAAAAATAAATACACCGAAATTATTAAAACGAAATTTTACCGATACCATGACACAAATCTTCAAGAAAACCTTATTAACCAGCCTGGTTCTATTTCTGATGACAGCTTGCTCTGACGATAAAAAGGAGCTGAAAATCATCGTAGAGCCTACTTCTTTCCATTTTGAACAAACGGGTGGTAGCAAGAAATTCGGTATCACCCCCAATGAACCAGCCACTTTCCAAAGTTCGGAAGCATGGTGCAAAGTAACCTCGGAAAGCAGCACTCCCGTACAGGCAATCTATAACATAACCGTAGAACCCAACACTACGCCCGACGTGCGCAACGCCATCATCACCGTCAGCGTAAAGGAGCATATACAAGAAATCAACGTGGAGCAGGCGGCCTATATCCAAAGCGATGAACCGGAAAAATACACTGTACGCGAGAATCTCACAACCCACCAACTGATTAACGAAATGGGACTGGGCATCAACCTAGGCAACACGCTGGATGCCGTGGGCGACTGGATAGACCCAAGCAACATTCTCAATTACGAACAAGCATGGGGAAGCCCTATTATCACACAAGAAATCATTGAAGGATATGCCAAAGCGGGCTACTCATCTCTGCGCATACCGGTCAGCTGGGGCAATCTGCTGTCCGACGACTTCAAAGTGCATCCTGACCTGATGGACCGCGTAGAGAAAATCCTAAACTGGACCCTCGACTGTGGCATGGTGGCTATCATCAATATCCACCACGAAAACGAATGGATTAAACAAGTACCCACCGACAGCAAAGCAAAAGAAAAATTCACTTCCATCTGGAAACAGATATGTGAACGCTTCGAAAAGTACGGTGACCACTTACTGTTCGAGCCAATGAATGAAATCGGATACGATGAGATTTGGACTCCGTGGGGCGGTAGTGAAGCCGACAAGGCAAAGGCACTGGGATACGTGAACGACCTCAACCAGCTCTTTGTCGACATAGTAAGAAACAGTGGCGGCAACAACGCCAAACGTCATCTGTTGGTGGAAATCTACAACACCAACTTGGAGTATGCTTACGACCCCTTGTTCAAGATGCCGAATGATCCCGCAAACCGACTTGCTCTTACAGTGCATTACTATACTCCCGCAAACTTTGCCATACTGGGTGGAGGCGAGGTTGTCGATTGGGGTGTAGGCCGGGAAAGCTGGGGAACGGAAGCTGACTTCAAGGAACTGAACGACAATATGGACCTACTGAAGAAGAATTGCGTAGACAAAGGAATCCCCGTCATCATAGGCGAATATTGCGCCGACTCCAGAAACAGAACAAAGGAAGTGATAAGACTCTTCTGTGTTTCCGTAACCGAAGCCATCTACTCGCGCGGCATGTGCCCAATGCTATGGGACACTCCGGGGGGACAATACAACCGACAGACTTGCCAGTTCGACGACCCTCTCTTCTTAGAAGAAATGATGGCTATTCCGGTTAAATATCCACGGAATTAAACAAATATTCATAATCAATAATCAAATAAAAATGAACAGAATCAGCACTTGTTTCGCCAGCCTATTGCTTTCTTGTGCATTGACGGCACAAGCACAGCAATATCAACTGAATTCACCGGACGGAAAACTAATTGTCAACATCGAAGCCGGACAAGCCCTCAACTGGGCGATTGCCCACGACGGTACCACCGTTCTTTTGCCTTCAGACATTGCCATGCAATGCACTGAATCTGAGGGAAAGCCCATTGCTTTCACCTTCGGCAAAGATGTGAAGGTGACCAAAGCTACCCGCACTTCCGTCGACACTTCCTTCCCCACTCCTTTCTACAAAAAGGCGAGTGTGAAGGACACTTATAACCAACTCACGCTGAAATGCCGTAACGGCTATAGCATACAGTTCCGCGCCTACGACGACGGAGCCGCCTATCGTTTTGTTTCCGAACTGCGCAAACCTTTCTGCGTGAAGGACGAGATTGCCGAGTTCAACTTCGACCGCGATTACCACGCTTTCGTGCCCTATATTAACGACAATCGCGCCGGCGAGCGTTACTGCTACTCCTTCGAGTCCTACTACGATGAGGCCCCCCTCTCTCGCATGTACAAAGACTCGCTTGCCATTACTCCGCTGATGGTAGAACTGGAGAACGGAAAGAAAGCCGTCATTATGGAAGCCGGATTGTCCAACTATCCCGGCATGTTCCTCACTGCCAACCCCCAGATGCCCCACGGAGCGAAGGCAGAATTCGCCCCCTATCCACTGGAAACAGTCATCGGAGGCTATGACCGCTTGAACCTCGTCCCTACCAAACGTGCCGACGTTATCAGCAAGCCCAACAATGCCCCCTACTTCTGCCCCAACGGGCGTCCCACAGGGAAACAGACCTATCCTTGGCGTGCCGTGCTTGTTGTTACCCACGACACACAACTCGCCAACAACGACATGATGCAACGCCTCGCACCCGAATGCCGCATCGCTGACACATCCTGGATTAAACCCGGAAAAGTGGCATGGGACTGGTGGAATACTTGTAACCTGACCGGCGTGGACTTCAAGGCAGGCATGAATACGCCCACCTATAAGAAATACATCGACTTTGCCGCCGAAAACCAGCTGGAGTATATCATCATCGACGAAGGTTGGAGCGGAAAGGAATCATTAATGGAAGACATCAGTCCCGAAATCAATCTCGAAGAACTGGTGGCATACGGCAACCAAAAGGGCATAGGCATCATCCTCTGGGCAAGCTGGCGCAATCTTACGGGAGGAGGCGACATCTCCCCTGCCGTGGAACAAGTTATCAGCCACTACGCACAAATGGGAATCAAAGGTTTCAAAATTGACTTCTTCGACCGCGACGACCAACTCGCCATCTCTTCTACCGAACAACTCGCAGCATGTGCCGCCAAGCATCACATGTTGCTTGACCTACACGGACTGAAACCCTTCGGCATCCAGCGCGCCTATCCCAACATCCTCAACTTTGAAGGTGTGAAAGGACTGGAAAACAGCAAGTGGGAGCCCATCGTGAACGGTGCACCCTTGCATGACTTCCCGCGCTACGACGTTACCGCCCCCTATCTGCGCCAACTCGCCGGTCCGATGGACTATACGCCGGGAGCTATGGTAAATGCCACCCGTTCCCTGTTCCGCTCCGTCAACGACCACCCCATGAGTCAAGGTACACGTGTACACCAGATGGCTATGTACACCGTCTTCGAAGCACCCTTGCAGATGCTTGCCGACAGTCCCAGCAAATACATGAAGGAACAGGAATGCACCGACTTCATCGCCAAGGTTCCCACTACCTTTGACGAAACCATTGCTCTTGATGGTAAAATAGCCGAATACATCACGATAGCACGCCGCAAAGGAAACACTTGGTTTGTAGGCAGCATGACCAACTGGACTCCGCGTAGCTGCACCATCGACCTCTCCTTCCTCAGCGAAGGCAACTACGAAGCCGAAATCTTTGCCGACGGCATCAATGCCGACCGTGAAGCTACCGACTATAAAAAAGAAGTACGCATCGTCACTGCCAAAGACAAACTCAATGTACAACTGGCACCCGGCGGTGGATGGACAGCACGAATTACAAAAAAATGAATCTGAGAAAACTGTTTCTGCCATTGTGTTCAGTAGCCTTGTGCCTGCAATCCTATGCACAAGACAAATCCTTCCTTAAGGATATGCTCTGGTATATAGACAACCCTTCTGTATTTGAAAAAGGACAAGAGGAAGGACACGCTTGGCATATGCCCGAAAAGAGCATGCTACTGAATGGGACATGGAAGTTTTTCTGGTGCGATACACCGGAAGGGATACCTGCACACTTTTTTAACCCCAAATTCCCGGATAAGCAATGGGGCGACATCAAAGTTCCCTCAAACTGGGAAATGCAAGGTTATGGTGACAAGCTGTTCAGAAATGTATCTGCTCCCTTCGGGGTGAATCCACCACATGCTCCCAAAGAGTATAACCCTACCGGACTATACCGGCGAACATTCAAGGTACCTGCAAGTTGGGCAGCAAAAGACCAGATATTTTTAAGGTTCGAGAAAGTGGCATCCGCTTCTTTTGTATGGGTCAACGGTCATGAAGTGGGCTACAATGAAGGAGCACAAGAACCTGCCGAATACAACATCACTCCTTATTTGAAGCCGGGCGAAAACACGCTGGCTGTCTGTGTACTAAAGTATTCGGACGGCTATTACCTGGAAGGACAAGATTATTGGCGACTGGCCGGAATCTTTGACGACGTATGGTTGTACGCCACACCTGCTGTCAGGATATTCGACTGGCAAGTAATCACAGAGTTTGATAATACGTATACCGATTCGCAGTTAAGTATTCAGGTAAAAATCAAGGACTACCAAAAGAAGCCAAATGAGAATTATGGATTGAAAGCTTACTTAAAGGATAAAAACGGCAAGATTATCTGTAACTTTTCCGCAGCTCCATTTGAAATGGACGCTGCGGAAAAGACAATACAGTTGCATACATCCCGTGTAACAAGACCCCCGGAAATGGACAGCCGAGACACCCGAGCTTTATACGCTCGGTCTGGAATTATCCAATCCGGCCGGTCTGCAGAAAGACAAGATAGAAACGGTCATCGGATTCAAAAAGACGGAAATCAAAGACGGTGTTTTTTATCTTAACGGTATCCCACTGAAAGTCAATGCACAAAATTCGCACATGCAGCATCCCGAAGAGGGACATGTCATGGACGAAGCCACCATACGCAAGGATTTTGAATTGTTGAAACAGTTTAATTTCAATGCCGTACGTACCTCTCACTATCCTCCGGTGAATAAGTATTTGGAACTGGCCAATGAATACGGGCTTTATATCATAGACGAGGTGGGCGATGAAGCCCATGCCTCGGAATGGATTTCAAGTCTCCCGGAATACGAAGAGATGTATCGCGAGCGATGCCGCAGAATGGTGTTACGGGACAGAAACCATCCCTGCGTCTTGTTCTGGAGCGCAGGAAACGAAAGCGGTGAAGGTATCAACATTACCCACACCATTGAAGAAGGGAAATCGCTGGACCCCACCCGCTTCTGGATGTATGGCGGAAATGCATTCTCCCATCCGGCAGAAGATATTATCGGACCCCGTTACCCTACTCCTATGGAACTGGAAATGCAGGTAGGCATAGGAGAGGATTCCCGGCCATCGTTTATGGATGAATACTTATCGGTTGCAGGCAATGCCGGCGGTGCCCTGGACGATTATTGGGAAGCCATCTACCGACATCCCCGCCTGATAGGAGGGGCCATCTGGGATTTTGTAAGTCCGGGACTGACCGAACGGATAAGGCAAGTGGACGACCTTTCGCCCTTCCATACTCCCGCCCATCTGATGGGAAATGCCCGCTTGGTGAAGGAAGGAAAGAACACGGTGCTGGACTTGAACGGTCACGACCAATGGGTAGAGGTCTATCGTGCAGACAATGTGGAGTTGAACAGTAATGAACTGACACTCACTTGCAGAATCTACCCCCGGAAACTGGTAAGCAGTTGCGGCTCATTCATCACAAAAGGCAATTATCAGTTCGGGCTGCAACAACGCGGTAAAGACAAACTGGAATTTTATATCTATACTGATAAAAAGCATTCCGTATGCGCCTCCTTGCCTACTGACTGGGAATACAACTGGCATCAAGTGACGTGCGTCTACGACGGACAGAAAATGTCCATCTATATAGACGGAGCAGAAAAGGCCTCCACACAAGCATCGGGCAATATCCGGAACTTCCCCTACCCCGTCAACATCGGTCGGAATGCAGAAACACACGGCCAAGAGACTTCGGTCTACATCTGCGATGCTCAAATGGACGAAGTCGGCATTTTCGCCAAGGCACTGACTTCCTCTTTTCACCCGGAAGAAGCCGCTCTGTGGCTAGATTTTGAGCAAGAGACGGAAAATGGTACATTCTACAGTTACGGCATCGGTGCACGTACGTACGGCAGCATCTGGCCCGACCGTAGCGTACAGCCCGAAATGTGGCAAATGAAGAAAACCGGACAACCTCTTTCTTTTTCCATGTCGGATGTGACAGAGGGAGTCGTTGAGTTATGGAATCGCAATCATTATACAAATGCTTCCCGATATGCCATACGATGGGAATTGAAAGAAGATGACAAGGTTATTCAATCGGGCGACTTGGCACTCTCAACAGCGCCGCTTAGCCAAGAGCTGGTGCACATACCTTATAAGAAGCCAGCCCTGATTCCCGGCAAAGAATACCGCCTGATGCTTCATGCCGTCCTGAAAAAAGATGAATTGTGGGCAAAAGCCGGACATGAGGTGGCATGGGAAGAACTTGAACTGCCTTGGAGCCTGCCATGCTCTTCGGAAGAAAAGGCTCAAGGCGTACCTTCCTATTCACTTTCGGAGAAAGAATTGGTTGTCTCCGGAGATGGCTTCAAATATGTATTCAACCGTACCGACGGACAACTGACGTCGATGGTTGTTCAAGATATGGAACTGCTGGAATCACCGCTCCGGCTGAATCTTTGGCGTGCCCCGCTGGCCAATGAGCTGGACAACTGGAATGCCTCCAGCGCCCGCTCCTCCAACTGGAAAGAAGGTTACGGATACAC
>ERZ780030.760-NODE-760-length-11861-cov-2.679400_pt1 | contig 11861 bp, 10 predicted proteins | sample MGYA00511857_ERZ780030 | MGnify/ENA primary metagenome ERZ780030 (study PRJEB29588, sample SAMEA2162530) | human gut metagenome | biome: human gut; feature: human-associated habitat; material: faeces | place: Denmark | collected 2008/2010 ... | reverse complement strand
GGATATCTTCGGATATCCTTTTTTTATTTTTCAGATACTGATTCTAAGCTTAGCTTATAATTATTTCCAAGATCTGACTTTACAATAGCAGCTATGCTTATAAAATCCTCCACTGTTAGCTCATCATCTATAATTAAAACTGAAACATTTTTATCCTCAATTATAACAAGTGAATCCTCAAAGCCAAGGTCACAAATAGAATCCTCTAAATTAGTTTCTGTATATTTTAAATAATATAGATCATTAATTTGATTAACCTTAGCCTCTACTTCTTCATTTGTTAAATTTCCACTTGCAATTTCTTCCTCAAGCTTATCAATCATTGCACTTCTTATATCTAAAACTTCTAATCTTTTACTAGCAAAGCTAGTTAAAACTGTTTGCTCACCTGAACCAGATACATTGCTTGTTTCATCAGTTGTGTTTGTTTTCTTAATATAGAATACAGATAACACAACCACCATCGCTAGCAAAAAAATTGGTAATATACTTTTCTTTAACATTAATAAAGCCTCCTAATTTCACTACTAAAATGTATGATAGGAGGCTTTTTATTATGTATTAAATTTAAGATAATTTTAATTTTATCCAATAATCATTTAAAATGACTGTCATTTGAGGATTATAGCGATATATTTCATCATATCCCTTGTTGTAATTTACAATGTAATAATCCTTATAATCAGCAAATTCCTCACCAGGCATTACTAGCTCATCATATACGGAAGCAATAGGCGATGAATATCCTACATAAATCGAATTTGCCTTGGCATTTTCAGGCCTTAGCATAAATGATATAAACTTATATGCTAAATCCTCATTTTTAGCTGAGCTTGGTATAACCATTCCATCACAGAAAAAATTTGAACCACATTCAGGAACATAAAAATCAAGATCCACATCATCATTTTCTTCCATCATGGAATAAATAGCATCTCCTGAATACATTAGGGAAATAGCATATTTACCATCAGGCATTTCAGATAATAGCTCATCTGTTTTAAAGGCACAGTTTACTGTTTTTCTTATTTGTTTAATCCAGTTGAAAGCTTCTTCTGTTTCTTCAAGTGAGCTTAAATTCATTGAATAGCCAAGCTCCTTATAGGCAGCCATAAAGCCATCCCGAGATGAATCATAGTAAGCAACCTGTCCTTCATATTTTTTATTATGAAGAATTTCATAGCCATCTAAAACATCTTCCTCATCTACCTTATTCTTGTCATAGCAAATACCAACCTTACCAAAGAAATAAGGTACTGAATAGGATAAAAAATCAAAACCATTTTCTTCTTCCTTTAAATCAGCTAAAATTCCCTTTAAGGAATCTACAATTATATTTTGATTAAAGCTGTCAACCCTTGACCAATCAATCGGCTCAATCATATTATTAACGCTTGCCTGCTCAACTGCATAATCAGAAAGGACAACTAAATCGTAGGAATCTGATTGCATCTTGGTAATAGCTGTTTCATTAGAATCAAATGTAGTATAATTTACACTTACATTATATTCCTTTTCAAATTCATCAATTAAATCTAAATCTAAATATTCACCAACATTATAGATATTTAAGGAACTACCTGAAGAGCCCTGACAGGAATTTAGAATAAAAACCATCAAAGCACCTAATAATAAAATACTAATTTTTTTCATTCTTTTCTCTCCTTCCATCTCTTATCTTATCAACAACAATTTTAATTACAATAATAAGCATAATTATCGTTGATAGGGCATTGATTGTAGGATTGATTTTTTTAGCCTCAGTATATAAATAGGTTGATATATTAAGCTTAGAGCCTCCGGTAAAATATGAAATAACGAAATCATCAAAGCTCATTGTAAAGACAATCGCACCAGCTGCGAAAATAGTGCCCTTAATTTGAGGAATAATAGCGGTTCTAATCGCCTTAAGAGGCTTAGCTCCTAAATCTAGGGCAGCCTCTAGAATATTAGCATCTAATGCCTTAACCTTAGGATAAACAGTTACAACAACATATGGTGTACAAAAGGAAATATGAGCAATTAGCATTGTAATATAGCCCTTTTCTACTCTTAGTGAAACAAAAAGCAAAAGTAAACCAATAGCCGTAACGATATCAGGATTCATAATTGGTAAATTATTACCCTGAAGGATTAAATTTCTAATTTTCTTCCTTTGCTTAGTCAAGCATATAGCTGCGATTGTACCAATAACAATTGAAATAATAGTTGATAATACCGCAATAATAAGGGTATTTAAAATAATTTGCAATACACGAGTATCAGTAAATAGCTCCTTATACCAGCCAAATGTAAAACCACCCCAGTGAGTAACACTTCTGGCATCATTGAAGGAGAATACAACAATACTTACTAAAGGAGCGTAATAGATAACGAAAAAAACAATAATTAAAATTTTAGAATAAAATCTTGCTTTACTTGTTTTCATATTCTTCCTCCTTATTCAATTTTGACATTAAAAGCATAATTGCTAAAATAATTATTAGCATAATTAAGCTTATAGCACTACCAAATGACCATCTAGAGTTAGTAATAAACTCGGTCTCAATTAGGTTACCAATCAAGAAATAACGACCTTCACCTAAATATTTAGTGATAGTTATTGTTGTTGCACAAGATAGGAAGGTTATAGTTACACCTGATAATACACCTGGAAGTGAAAGGGGTAAAATAACTCTTCTTAAGGTTTGATAATTCTTAGCGCCAAGGTCTGTTGAAGCCTCAATTAAACGAGGATCAAGCTTTTCAAGTGATGTATAAATTGGAAGAATCATATATGGAATATAGTTATAAACCATACCAAAAATAACAGAAAAATCATTTCCAATTATAACATTTACATTTGGATTAAAAAGTTTTACAAGCTTTAATAATGGTCCATCTAAAAGCTGCTTAATTGCAAGAGTTCTAAGAAGCATATTTATCCACATAGGTGCGGTAACTAAAAGAACTAAAATAGCCTGGGTTTGAGGCTTTCTTTTAGCAATAAAATACGCAATGGGATAGCATACAATTACACAAATAATGGTTGCAAGTAAAGCTAAATATAAGCTTTTTAAAATACATTTAATATAAAGCCCGGTTTCAAAGAAGTGCTTATAATTATCAAATGTAAAGGAATAAATTGGTAGCTCCGCTGTTTTATCTACTAATGAATAGATTACAATAAAAAGCATTGGTAGGAGAATAAATACAATTAATATAAATAAATACGGAACCATGAAGGGCGTATAGCCAATTTTCTTCTTTTTCAAGACTACCACTCCATTTTTTCCATTATATGAATATCATCTGGAGTAAAAATTAAGCCTACCTCTTCATTTACACCATGAAAATCGGTTGTATGAATTAAAAAATCACGTTTTTCGGTTTGAACGTGAATCTCATAATGAACGCCCTTAAATATTTCAGATATAACAACACCATTAAAGAATCCTTCGTCCTTTTTTACAATGTCAATATCCTCAGGTCTGATGACAATGTCAACATTTTCATTATCCTTAAAGCCCTTATCAACACAAACAAATTCCTGACCATCAAAGCTACAAAGTAAATCCTTAATCATAATACCATCAATAATATTAGATTTACCAATAAAATTAGCTACAAAGCGATTAGCTGGTTCGTTATAAACATCAATTGGTGTACCAACCTGTTGGATTTCACCATTGTTCATTACAACAACCTTATCAGACATTGTAAGAGCTTCCTCCTGATCGTGAGTAACGAAAATAAAGGTTATACCTAAATTTCTTTGAATCTTCTTAAGCTCGTATTCCATTTCCTGTCTAAGTTTTAAATCTAGCGCTCCTAATGATTCATCAAGAAGCAATACCTTGGGCTCATTTACAAGCGCTCTTGCAATAGCAACACGCTGCTGCTGACCACCTGATAGCTTAGAAATATTTCGGTGTTCAAAGCCCTCAAGACCAACGAGGCTGATAAGCTTTAAAACTCGCGTTTTTATTTCCTCTTCAATTTGCTTTTTAGATTTAAATTCTTCCTTATTTTTACCCTTTAAATTATTTTTAAGCCTTTTAAATAATGAAATATGCTCTTTAATTCTTAAGCCATATGCAACATTGTCATATACATTCATATGAGGGAATAGGGCATAATGCTGAAAGACTGTATTGGTAAGCCTTTGATATGGTGGAATATCTAATAAATTTTTAGAATCAAAAAGCACCGTACCAGAGGTTGCATCCTCAAAGCCACCTATTATTCTTAATGTTGTTGTTTTACCACAGCCAGATGGACCGAGTAATGTAACAAATTCGTTTTCGTAAATATCTAAAGAAATTCCCTTCAATACAATATTACCATTAAACTCCTTTGTTAAATCCTTAATCTCAATTAACTTTTTTTTCATTTTGTACCTCCTAACACAGATTTAGATTATTTAGATTATATCAAAATAAAGACTAATTTGCTATATTTTAAATGTAAATAAAAAAAGATTTTTGAACCTTTAAGATTCAAAAAACTTCTTTAATTAATTGAATTTTTTCGCAATCGTAGATACAAGCTTCATATCACACTTGCCAGCAAAATTTGTCTTGAAGTAAACCATTACATTCTTTAGGCTCTTATCCTCAAGCTTTGTAATTTCAGCTTCAATTTCTTCTTCTGACATTAGCTTTGGTAAATACTTTTCAAGTAAGCTCTTTTGATAAGCAATAACAGCAGCTTGTTCATCACGTGAAGCCTTCTTATATGTTTCATATTCCTCATCAAGCTCTTTAATTGTTTTATTAATTAAAGATAGAGTATCAGCATCAGTTAGCTCTTGATTTTTAGCCTTAAGCTCAACTGATTTAAGCATACATTTGTTAATTAAAACAGAATATACACCTCTTGCATTTTGATCATGGGCCTTCATAGCCTCCATGTTAGCCTTTTTTAAATCATCAAATACCATATTATACTCTGCATTAAGCAGATGTTCACCTCTTTCTTATTCTATTATACAACAATAAAAGCAATAATAAAAGTTTAAATTATAGGGCTGCAAGCATATAAATGATTAGGATAATACCTAAAATAATACGGTAAATACCAAATACCTTAAAGTCATGACCCTTAATATATTTTAATAAGAATTTAATTACAACAATTGAAACTAAAAAGGCAACAATACAGCCAACGCCTAAGAAAGCAAGCTGAGCACCTGTAATTGCATTTCCTTCAATAAAGAACTTAATAATTTTTAATAAGGACGCACCAAACATTACAGGGATTGATAAAAAGAATGAAAACTCAGCAGATGTCTCACGATTAAGACCAATTAGCATCGCACCTAAAATAGTAACTCCACTACGAGATGTACCAGGAATTAGGGCAAGGAGCTGTACAAGCCCTATAATAAGGGCAAGCTTCCAGGTGATTTGCTTACAATCAGTAATCTTAAATGTTCTTTTCTTATTAAATATTTCGATCACAATAAATAAAACGCCATATACGATAAGCATAATTGCGACGGTTGTAAAATTGTAAAAATGCTCATTTAGCCAATCATCTAAAAGTAGGCCAATAATAGCTGCAGGAACACAGGCAATTATAACATTAAGCCAAAGCTTCCAGGTATCCTTCTTTTCTTCTGAGGTTTTTGTTTTTGAAAAGGGCCAAAGCTTAGAAAAAAAGCAAAGCACAACGGCGATTATAGCACCAAGTTGAATTACAACTAAGAATAAATCCCAAAATGATTTACCATAAATTCCTTCAACCTTAAGCCATTCATCTAGCAAAATCATATGCCCAGTAGATGAAATTGGAAGCCATTCAGTAATACCTTCTATAATACCATACAATACTGATTTAAGTAAATTTAAAAATGTCGATAGTAGCATTTAAATAACCTTCTCTCTTTTTGCTATAATTATAATTTATTCAATTTAATATTGCAACCTTAAATAAAAAAATGAGAATTATCTTCTCATATATAAATATAATACACTCCCTCTATAAATTAAAATTCTTATTTTTTATATTGATTTTACAATATATTTCAAATCCGTACGAGGCTGTACAGTATGCAAAAAAGAAAAAAAGCCTAGAAATAATCTAGACTTTTTAAACTTCAAATCTGGAGGCCCGGGACGGATTTGAACCCCCGCATCAGGCAGTTGCAGTGCCTTGCCTTACCACTTGGCTACCAGGCCATTTTCGAAGCTCCTTTATTATATCAATATAGAGATTTAATGTCAATGAAAAAATTTAAAAAATATTTTTTTAACAAAAATTAGCACTCTACTGTTGACAGTGCCAATTTTTGTGCTATACTATTAGTGTAGTAAGAAATTGCTACGGAAAGGATGATTTAAATGATGCAAAATGAAAACCTAGAAAATGATGAAAATGTTCTAGAAAAATATGGTCGTGATGTTGTCGAGCTTGCTCGTCAAGGAAAAATCGATCCCGTTATTGGTCGTGATGACGAAATAAGACGTATTATTAAAATTCTTTCAAGAAAAACTAAAAATAATCCCGTTTTGATAGGTGAACCCGGTGTAGGTAAAACTGCAATTATCGAGGGACTTGCAAGACGTATTGTTTCAGGCGATATTCCTGATTCTTTAAAAGATAAAACAATTTTTGAGCTAGATATGGCTTCTCTTGTTGCCGGTGCTAAGTACCGTGGTGAATTTGAGGAGCGTTTGAAGGCTGTCCTTAAGAAGATTAAGGAATCTGAAGGAAAAATAATACTATTTATTGATGAAATTCACTTAATTGTAGGTGCTGGTAAGGTTGATGGCGCTATGGATGCCGGAAATATTCTAAAGCCAATGCTTGCTCGTGGTGAATTACATTGTATTGGTGCTACTACTCTTGATGAATACCATAAATATATTGAAAAGGATCAGGCTCTTGAGCGTCGTTTCCAAAAGGTTATGGTAACTGAGCCAACCGTTGAGGATACAATTTCAATCCTAAGAGGTCTAAAGGAACGCTTTGAGGTACATCATGGTGTTCATATTAAGGATAATGCGGTTATTGCTGCGGCAGTAATGTCAAATAGGTATATTACCGATCGTTTCTTACCTGATAAGGCAATCGATTTAATTGATGAGGCCTGTGCTTCTGTTAGATTAACTCTTGATTCAATGCCAGTTGAGCTTGATAATATTGAAAGACGTATCAATCAAATTAAAATTGAACTAATGGCTATTAAAAAGGATAATGATGCTTCTTCTGTAAAGCATGCTGAAGAGCTTGAGGTTGAGCTTAAGGATTTAAGCCAAAAGGATTCATCCCTTAAGGAAAAATGGCTTCATGAAAAGGATGAAATTAAAAATCTTAAGGATAAAAAGGCTATTCTTGATCGTAAGCGTTTTGAGCTTGAAACAGCCTATAATCAAGGAGATTTTGAAAAGGCATCTAAGCTTCAGTATCAGGTAATTCCTGCTCTTGAAAAGGAAATTTCTGATTTTGAAAATCAAAATAAGGATAATAAGCTCTTATCTGAAACCGTATCTGATGAGGATATTGCTCAGGTTGTATCTAAATGGACTAATATTCCCGTTTCTAAGCTAATGCAAGGTGAGCGTGAGAAGGTCTTAAAGCTTGCCGATAACCTAAAGCGTCGTGTAATTGGACAGGATGAGGCTATAACCTTAATTTCTGATGCCATTATTCGTCAGCGTGCTGGTATCAAGGATGAAAATCGTCCTATTGGTTCATTTATGTTTTTAGGACCTACTGGTGTTGGTAAAACAGAGCTTGCTAAAGCCCTAGCATCTGAGCTATTTGATAGTGAAACTCATATTGTACGTATTGATATGTCTGAGTATCAGGAGGCTCACACAGTGGCTAGATTGATTGGTGCCCCTCCAGGATATGTTGGATATGATGAAGGTGGACAATTAACCGAAGCTATTAGACGTAACCCTTATTCTATCATCTTGTTTGATGAGATTGAAAAGGCTCATAAGGATGTATTCAACGTACTTCTTCAAATTCTTGATGATGGTCGTTTAACTGATGGTCAGGGTAAAGTTGTTGATTTCAAAAATACAATCATTATTATGACCTCTAACCTAGGAGCTGAGCTTCTTCTTGAGGATCCTAATAACAAGAAAGGTGTTATTGATTTAATTAAAAATTACTTCAAGCCTGAATTCCTAAACCGTATTGATGAAATCATTGTGTTCAATCCATTAACAAAGGATGTTCAAATCAAGATTGTTGATAAGATTTTACATGAGCTTGATATTCGTCTTCTTGCGCAGGATATTCATATTAAATATACAGATTCCTTGAAGCACTATATTCTAGATCAAGCATTTGATATAACCTATGGTGCAAGACCAATTAGACGTTTCATTCAAAAATATGTTGAAACCTATATTGCAACCGAAATTATTAAATCTAATGTCAAACCTGGAGTTAATTATGTACTTGACTCTCAAGGTGGAGATTTAAGAATTTTGCATGAATAAAAAAGGGGAAGTGACTCAAAATCACTTCCTTTTTTATTCTAAAATTTCTAGCAAATCAATTGGCTTTTCAATTTTATATGTAGGGTTAAACTTATCTAAATCAAAGATTCTTTCATAGCCATAGCTACAAACAACGGATTTAATTTGTGCATTATTACAGGTTTGCATATCAACATGCGAATCACCAACATATAATACCTCACCCTTTTTAAGATCATATTTATTTAAAATATAATATATGCCCTTAACATCTGGCTTAGTACCAATTAAAGGCGATTCCCCTAAAGCCTCATCAAAAAGACCATTAAAGAAATAATCAATCATAGGCTTAACATCACTATCAAGCTTATTTGATAAGATAAAAAGCTTATAGCCCTTTTGCTTAAGAGTTGTTAATACCTCAGTCATACGAGGAAATTCACTTGTCTTAGTAATACGATATTCCTGATATTTTTCAAGATATATTTTAAGTACAGCCTCATAATCACTTTCCTTAACCAGCTTAGTTAGAGCCTCATCTCTTGAATGGGCAATACTTCTTGTAATAAGCTCGTGAATGCCATCCCCAATATAATATATGGCCTCCTCCCTTGATATTTTATCAAGGCCTGAGGCCAAAAGTCCTTCATTAATTGAATCCATTATTCCTACAATCGAATCAGTCAAAGTACCATCAAGGTCAAAAATTAGAGCCTTGATCATAGCTTAATTTCATCCTTCTTTTGATAATTGAAATCATAAATTGTAATAAGATTATCATCATCACATACGGCAAATGAATTAATCTTATCACCCTTAGGAATAGAAATTGAGCCCGGATTAATTGCTAAATATTTATCAGTATGCTCAATAATAGAAATATGAGTATGTCCATAAAGAACAACCTTAGCATCATCTGGGACAAGCTCAAGATGGTGCCCATGAGTTAAATAAACCCTTTTACCATTTAGGCTTGTAAAGTGAGGAGTATCAATTTTAAAGCTTAAAACCATTTGATCAACCTCGGCATCACAATTACCACAAACAGCCTCAATTTTATCCGCAAGCGGATTTAATAGGGCAATACACTCCTTTGGTGCGTATTCCTCTGGTAGGTCATTACGTGGCCCGTGATATAAAATATCACCTAGAATTAAAATTTTATCACATTTAAAATCATTATAGGCCTTTATTGCAAGCTTTAAATATTTAGCACTACCATGAATATCAGATATAATTAGATATTTCATTATTTAAACAACTCCTTAATATCATCCTTAGTCATATGCATAATAACATCATTATCATTGATAACCTCATCAGTAAGATACTTTTTACGATTTTGAAGCTCTACAATCTTATCCTCGATTGTATTTTTATTAATCATCTTAATAACATGAACAATATTCTTTTGTCCTAAACGGTGAGCACGATCTGTAGCCTGATTCATAGCGGCTAAATTCCACCATGGGTCATAATGAATAACCGTATCAGCTGTAGTAAGGTTTAAACCTGTACCTCCAGCCTTTAGGGAAATTAGGAAAACCTTAATTTCTGAATCACTGTTATACTTATTTACAAGCTCCATACGCTCCTGTGGATCAGTCTTACCAGTTAGGGTTAAATATTTAATGCCCTTCGCCTCAAGTCTTTTCTGCATAAATGGGAAAATAGATGTAAATTGTGAGAAGACAAGCATACGATGACCCTCTTGAGATTTTTCATCAATAATTTCCATTAATAAATCCATCTTAGAGTTAGGCACCTTAACATCATCTAGGAAAAGACGTGGCTCACAGGCAAGCTCTCTTAGTCTTGTAAGAAGGCTTAGGACATGGGAAATCTTGTAATCATCATTTTGTAATTCGCCTCGAGCCTGAGCAAGATATGCATCATAAAGCTTACGCTCATCATCGCTCATAAAGCTGAAGGAATAATTTTCAACCTTATCCTCAAGGTCAAGAACATCACCCTTAAGACGTCTTAGAATAAATGGAGATGTCTTTTTATTTAATTCTGCAAGTAAAACAGGATTAGTAAAGTTCTCATATTGCTTAACAAATTCTGATTTACCCTTTAAATAGCCAGGAAGAGCATAATCAAAGATTGACCATAAATCTAATAAAGAATTCTCAATTGGCGTACCAGTTAAGGCAAATTTAGAATCGGCATCAATCTTTTTAACCGCCATAGTTTTTAAAGCATCAGGGTTTTTAATGAACTGAGCCTCATCAATAACCATCGCTCTAAAGGATAGACCTTCGTATTTTTCAATATCCATTCTAATTGATTCATAGGAAGTAATTAAAATCTTGTTCTTAGTAAAGCTATCCTTAATATTTTCGGCCGTACGAGTCACACCATAAATTACAGAAATTGCAAGCCAAGGCGCAAATTTTTCAAATTCCATTTGCCAGTTAAATATTAGACTTGTTGGGGCAACTATTAAATATGCACGATCTCTTGGAAGTGAATCAATAAGGCTTATAACCTCAAGGGTTTTTCCCAGGCCCATGTCATCCGCAAGGATACCACCTAGATTGTATTTTGCTAAAACATAAAGCCATCTAAATCCTTCTCTTTGATAATCTCTTAGAGTAGAATTAATTTCATCATTAGGCTTAGCATCATAGCTCTTATATTCAATTAAATCATTTGAGAAGCTATCAAGTAAATTATTTGATTCTATTATATCCTTATATCTAGAAGCAATAAAATATGCTTGATATAGAGGAATTTTAATTTCATCTAATATATTTGTAACACCAAGCTCCTCAACTAAATCATTAAATAAATTAGCTGTTTCAGGATCAATTGATAAAATTGAACCATCTGATAATTCAACATAATGCTTGTTATTCTTATAGCATATTAAAATATCCTTAAGCTCAGATGCATTATATTTCATACCTTCAAATGTTAAAGAAATTAAGGAATCAGGCATCTTTAAATTCATTTTTTGAGATGACATCTTCACAAACTTAAGCTTTGATATATTTTCAGATAAGAATACATCACCATATTCCTTAAAAAGCTCTAGACGATTATTAATAATATCACAGATAGCATCAAAATCGTTAATAGTATAATTATTTGATTTAGTAAAGCCTAGGTTACGGATTAAAAGCTTATAATTCTTCTTCTTTAAATAGAAGGTATCATCCTTAAAATCACCCTTATAGCTAATTGACATCTTATGATTTTGATAATCAAAATAGGTATCAATCTTAATTTCCTTAGTAGGATGATAATCAAGATAGGTAATTTGCTTTGTATATAAAGGATAAATATTGTTTAAGAAAATCTCAAAATTATTATCATTTAAATCTAAAGACTTTTGCTCTAAGAGGGTATTTAATAGTGTTGCATACATTTTATCAGAGCCGGAAATGACATAGCAATAATCAGTCATAAATACAAATGTCTTAGAATGCGTTATAATAA
>ERZ780030.754-NODE-754-length-11933-cov-4.085620_pt1 | contig 11933 bp, 8 predicted proteins | sample MGYA00511857_ERZ780030 | MGnify/ENA primary metagenome ERZ780030 (study PRJEB29588, sample SAMEA2162530) | human gut metagenome | biome: human gut; feature: human-associated habitat; material: faeces | place: Denmark | collected 2008/2010 ... | reverse complement strand
TTCACTATCCCCCCACCCCCCCCCCCCCCCCCCCCCCCGCCGCAAAAACAGCGGCTAGAGTCCGCCAAAGTCAGGCGTCCCCTGTCTGCGGGTGTGGGTGGTAACAGCCTGCACGGCTGATTTTCCAAACAAACTACCACTTGTAAGCAAGCTTACGTGGTAGTTTCCTTGAAAAATCTATCCGTGAATAGTGACAAGATATCAAAATACTGTTAGAAAATGACGTTTATGTTGTTGACACCTTTTTTAAGGGTGTCGTATAATGGGGATATGAGAAAATGGCGAAAGCCGTTACTAGAAAGAGGAGGATATTTTCATGAATTATGGTTACTTTGATGAGAAGAACCGCGAGTATGTGATCACCAGACCGGATACACCGGCTCCATGGTGTAACTACCTTGGTTCTCCGGAGTATGGTGCGATCATTTCTAACAATGCGGGTGGTTACAGCTTTGTAAAGAGCGGTGCGAACGGCCGTATCCTGCGTTATCATTTCAACAGTGATGATACACCGGGACGTTACATCTACATCAGAGATGATGAGACTGCTGATTTCTGGTCTGCTTCATGGCAGCCGGTTGGCAAGGATCTGAATGAGTACAAGAGTGAGGTTCATCACGGTACTGCATATACAACAATGTTTTCTGAGTATGCAGGTATCAAGACTCAGGCAGATTATTATGTACCTCTTGGAAAGGTTTATGAGGTTTGGAGATGTAAGGTGACAAATACCACAGACAAGCCACGCAAGATTTCTGTATTTGGTTATGCAGAGCTTTCCAATGATGACAATTACAATCAGGATCAGGTAAACCTGCAGTATTCCCTGTGTACTACCAACACATTATTCCTTGGCAACAAGATCCTGCAGCAGATCAACCTGAACTGGTATAAGGGTCCGGACGGAAGCAACGGTAAAGAGCGTTTCTTCGGCATGGCAGGTCAGAAGGTTACTTCTTACAATGGTGATAAGGAAGCATTCATTGGTATGTATCACGATTATGGCAATCCGGTTGCTGTAGAGCGTGGTGAGTGTGACGGCGTTCTCAACTACAATGAGAACAGCTGTGGTGCACTTCATACTGCACTGGAGCTTGCTCCGGGCGAGTCAAAGGAGCTTGCATTTGTACTGGGCCGTTATAAGGCTTCTGATGCAGACAAGATCCTTGCATGCTACGAGGATGTTTCTGTCTGTGACAAAGAGATTGACGAGTTAAAGAATTACTGGCATTCTAAGCTGGATAATTTCAAAATTGATACACCAAGCCCTGCTTTCAACAGCATGGTAAATACATGGAATGCATATCAGTGCTTCCTGACCTTTACATGGTCAAGAGCTGCATCCTTTATCTACTGTGGTGAGCGTAACGGATATGGATACAGAGATACGGTTCAGGATATTCAGGGTGTCATCCATACAGATCCTGAGGCTGCACTGGACAAGATCCGTTTCATGCTGTCTGCTCAGGTAGACAATGGTGGTGGACTTCCACTGGTTCGTTTCGATCATGATGAGCGTGCAGGTCATGAGGGTACACCGGATGATCCGGATTATGTAAGAGAGACAGGACATCCTGCATATCGTGCAGATGATGCACTGTGGCTTTTCCCTACTGTATTTAAGTATGTTTCAGAGACAGGTAATCTGGCATTTATGGATGAGGAGATCACCTGGTCTAACGTAGATAAGAAAGCAACTGTTTATGAGCATCTGCAGAGAGCGATCGACTTCTCTATGAATCATCTGGGACCACATGGTCTTCCGGCTGGTCTTCACGCTGACTGGAATGACTGTCTGCGTCTGGGGGCACAGGGTGAGTCTTCCTTCGTAGCAATGCAGTTATATTATGCATTCTCTATCATGCGTCTTTTCGCACAGAAGAAGAATGATACCGATTATATTGCTTATCTGGACAAGACCCAGAAAGAGATCGGTGACAAGATCAACAAGCTCTGGTGGGAGGATGACCGTTTCAACCGTGGCTTCAAGGATACCGGAGAGCTTATCGGTTCCAAGAAGGATCCGGAGGCGAGTATGTGGCTGAACCCACAGTCATGGGCTGTTATTTCCGGTCTGGCTACCAAGGATCAGGCAGAGAAGGCTCTGGAGTCTGTAGACCGCGAGCTGAATACCGCCTATGGTGCCAAGGTAATGGCTCCTTCTTATGTAGATCATTACTTTGATGGCGCACTGGCTGGTCTGTTCCCTCCATCAACAAAGGAGAATGGTGGTATCTTCTCCCAGACACAGGGATGGATCATTCTTGCAGAGTCTCTGATGGGACATGGAAACAAGGCATTCCAGTATTTCGAGGAGAGCTCCCCTTCTTCACAGCATGACAAGGCAGAGATCCGTAAGCTGGAGCCATATGTACACGGACAGTATACAGAGGGTGATGAGAGCCCATTCCATGGACGTTCTCATGTACACTGGCTGACAGGTACCGCATCTACATGTATGGTAGGCTGCGTTGAAGGTATCTGCGGTATCCGTCCTGATCTGGATGGTATCCGTATCGCGCCTTCTATTCCAAGTGACTGGAAAGAGTTTACCATGGAGAAGAATTTCCGTGGAAGCAAGCTTAAGATCAAGGTTGAGAATCCAAACGGTGCAGAGAGCGGCTGCAAGGAATTCTATGTGAATGGCGAGAAGTTCGAGGATAATTACATCCCGGCTGACAAGCTGACTCCTGTGACAGAGGTTCGTCTCGTTATGTAATTAAAATATTTATCAAATCAGGCTCCACACATGGCGTACGCTGTGTGTGGAGTTTTTTTGTACTCAAAAAGTGTAAGTGATGATTAATAAAAAGTAAAAATGAATTGACAATAAGAAGTATCAATGTTACTATTGTATATAAAGTATAAAACAAAATATAAACGTGCCGAGTTGTTGTTTTATGGATCGAAGGAGGTGAGAGAATGTGTTATTATATAATACACAGAGAAAAAATTGTAAAAAGCGTTCTTTTTCTATAAAAAAGTGGAAGATATAGAAAAAAGAACGCCGATAAACAAACGGTTACATTATAACAGATTAATGAAAAAAATCAATATACTATTTAAATTTTTTATGAATAAAGAAAGGAACGAAAAATGAGAAAAATATTTTGGAAAAATGTAGTCATTGCAGGTTTATTGGCAGCGTTAAGCCTGACAGGCAGTATGGCAACAGATGTGAAGGCTGACTATAGTGATGAACTTTATACATACCAATCATCAAAGGACGGTAATTATAATGTTACGGATTGGAGAAAAAAGGATTATGATAGTTCAGATTCTATTCACGGATATATATATGCGATTGCTTCCGAAGGACAGGCATCCTCTGTTATGGTCAGGAAGAAGAATAGTGACAGTGGAAATCAAGAGGCATCAAACGGTTATGTGACAGTTCCATATTTGACTCACACATGCATTCGCAATAATTTTATCAAAGGAACAGATAAGAAAGTACGTTTACGAGTACGTATCAATGCAAATTCAGGGATTACCAGTGGATATTGGAGTCCGGATTCGTCTAAGGTGTATTCCTATATTGTAGGATGATTAGAGCAGCGGCAGGAAGACGAAGACATTCGGAAATAAGTAAGTGGGCGGCCAAAATTATTTTGGCCGCCTCCATAAGAAAGAGGCGAAGGAATGCAAAAGAAGAAAAAGCACTGGAAACGATATCTGTTTATGATAATCTTGCTGGGAATATATGCAATCCGTGTTATATTCGTTAATGCAGATAATGACAAGGCAAGGGTTCATTATGTAAATGAGAAGGAAACTGCCCGGACTAAAAATATGGAGATATCTATCAGCGATGCGACACTTTATGATACGCCGGCTTTTTTGGCAAAGTACAGGAATACGACGCAATATTTTTCAACCTGGAGTGCGTATTATCGAAATGCGGGAAACCTGGATTCATTTGTGAAGGATAAGTATATTTTATGTGCACGGATGACTCTTAAAAATTGTTCCAAAAAACTGAGAGATATTGATTTGACGACGTTCCATATCTATATAGGAGAGGGGTATCATAATGGGGTTCCTCAGGATCTGTTTGGCAGTCTGAACGGATTCGGTGGATTGTCTATTCGACCGGGACATGTGTTTTCTTTTACACTTGTCTATACATTAAATGAGTTAAACATTAAAAAAGAAATATATGATGACCTGGCAAATCAGGATATATCGATTTTGGTGTCTGGATATCCCGATATTCAACGTATTCGTTTAAATTCCATTAAATATGAGAAAGCAAGCAATAAACAGAGAGATTATTATGATCAGCTGGTGGGTGTGGGATATGAACCAATTGAATGGGAAGAAGATACCAAGGAGGGAACCATGCAGGAAATCGGCGGAACCTATTGCGAAAAAGGAGTGACATTTTCTGTAGATTCCTATGATATTTCCAGAAAAGTGGATGTAAAAAAATTAAAGGGGGATAAGGAGGCACTGCAGCATCATTTGGACAAAAAGGGAAATGTGATCCGGGGGGTGAATGAGGAGGATGCGGTTATTGTATGGATCAGATTACATGTAAAAAATCTGTCGGGACAGGAACAAATAATACCAATTCAGCCCGGTTTAGTAAAATACAATGGACATGAAAGTGATGGCGATACCTATGCAGAAGCAGGAGAACATCTTCAGTTTCTCAATAACAGCAGTTTGTGTAAAATTGAGGAGGGGGCAGACTCGACTGTACTATTGGGGTATTTGGTGGAAGACGATGTTTATGCGAAAGATAAAGCAAAATGGAAACCAGAGAAAAGAGCGCTTTATCTAGATTTTGCCATTATGGCAAATGAGGATGTAGATTTTAAAAAGGGAGAATATTCCTATGGAAAATTTCTGCGTGTTAAATAGAAGGAGGGGATAAGGGTGAAAGAAATGATCCGGTTTGAAGCAAAACGATGTGCCGGAAGCAGAGAAACGAAGCTGGTTGTGTTATTTTCTTTTCTGATCGCACTGGGACATTTTTTGTCGTTTTGTATATGGTATGTGGGATATCGACAGGGAGGAGTTATGGGGGCGGAAGAGCTGAAATATATGGCAGATAAACCCGATTTCAATACCGTATATCCGGCATGCCTGTATGAAGGATTTATTGGTGGAGAAGCATACACATTTTGGAACAGTGTCTATTTCTATATTCTTCCGGTATTGGCGGCATTGCCTTTCGGATGGTCGTATTTTCAAGATGAGACCACGGGGTATTTGAGGCAGATATACAGCAGAGTTAGCAGATCACAGTATCTGACGGCAAAAATGATCGTTACATTCTGCTCAGGGGCTGTGGGAGGAGCATTGACCTACATATTAAGTTTTGCCGCCAATGCATTGTATCTTCCGGCAGTGAAACCGAATGAAGTGGCACAGCACACCTTTATTACGAATAGAATGTTTATGGCAGAGTGGTATTTTTCAAAGCCGTGGCTGTATTTTGGAGTGTATCTGCTGATCATTATGTTGTGTGGAGGTTTACTGGCAGTGAGTTCTTTGCTGATTTCCTTTGTTGCACGGAACCGCCTGATCATTTGTATGTTCCCTTTTATTTTGTATCTGTCTGCAGACTATTTACTGATGGAGTTGGGATTGGAAAAATATTCTATTGCAGGAATTATTAATCCGATGATGGCAGATTCAAAGGTGGATATGAATTTTCCTCTTATTGCAGGGATTTTTGGAATATTACTACTGTTATGTGTTTTCTCTTTTTGGTGGATAGGATGTCACAGAAAAAAGATCATTTAAACGTTAAAGACGGAACATGCTGATTGTTTGAAGAGGAGAAATTGATGAATATTACAATAAAAAACCTGACGAAGAAAATAAAAAAAGAAACCGTGTTAAAGGATATCAATCTGGAATTTCATGGAGGAAAGATTTATGGTCTGCAGGGAAAGAATGGCTGCGGAAAAACGATGCTGATGCGCTGTATTGCCGGTCTGGTCCATCCGGAACAGGGAGAGATCATTATTAATGGGAAAGTGCTTCATAAAGATATGAGTCTGCCGGAAAGTATAGGACTTTTAATTGAAAATCCGGCGTTTCTTCCACAATATACAGGATTGCAGAATCTGAAGATACTGGCAGATCTTCAGGGAGGGATTTCCTATGGTGAATTGGAGGAACTGCTGGAAAAAGTGGGCTTGAAGGATTGTACCAAAAAGAAGTTCGGAGCATATTCTCTTGGAATGAAGCAAAGACTTGGAATTGCTGCAGCGATTATGGGGAAGCCGGACATTATCATTCTGGATGAGCCGATCAATGCGATTGATGAAAATGGTGTGGAGGAAATCCGTCAGTTGATCCTGGGCTTGCGGTCAGAGGATAGAATTATCATTATCGCATGCCATGACCGGGCAGAGATGGAGCTTTTGGCAGACGAGGTTATTGTGATGGAGAACGGAGAAGTGATAGAAGAAAAGGGGTGGAAGAATGCAGATGTGGAAAATGTACAAGCATGATCTGACAGAGGGGATTGGAAGACGGTATGTTTATCTGGTGCTTCCTGTTATGATTTCTTTGTTTTCCTGCATTGGTATGCATTACAAGCTTGTACAGTTTCAGCGTATCAATGAAAAGCTGGGAAACGGTACCTGGATGGATTACTGGATGTATTTTATCCAGGGAGGAAAGCAGTATAAGTTTTCTATTTTTAATTTTTTTGAAATGCCGGTTCGGTGGATCTGCTTTTATGTACTCTTTTTGGTCTGTTTAAATAATTATCCCATGAATGATCTGAAAAAAATGGGCACACAGATCATTATCCGGTCAGGCAGCAGGCTTCGCTGGTGGATTTCGAAGTTTTTGTGGCTGGTGACCTATGCAGTGGTATATACCGGAATATGTATGCTGGTTGTTACTTTGTATACACTGGAAAATGGTGCAGGTCTGGATCTGCATTTGACAATGTCTGTGGCGATGGTCTTTACCAAAAAAAGTTTTTTGACATGCAGTCTGTTGAGGCTGTTATGTATTGCGGTAGTGCAGCCGGTTTTGCTTTTAGTTCTGTTGGGGACGATTCAGATGGCATTATCAATGAAAATTTCAGAAATCAGCGCATTTATAATTCTGTTTGCGGGTCTGGTGATCTCAACATATAAAAGAAACCTTGTGCTTTTCGGAAACTGGGGAATGCCGTATCGCATGTTTCCGGCAGCCAAACAGGGATTGGACCCGAAGCTTTGCATGGTCCTGTTGTGTGGTTTCATAGTTGTTTTGTTTGTTGCCGGGTATTTACTATGTAATAAGAGAGATATCCTGGAGGAGAGGCGCGATATCTGAAGATAAATATAAATTTGGATAACAGATAAAAAGTTATCCGGCCAATACTAAAATAAGGTCTGCATTTCCGGTGTAACACCGGAAATGCAGACCCTGTTTGTATGTATTTATTCTGCTTTTACTGCTCAAATAATGCAGCAATATCATTGACAGACTTTGTAACCTCGGCAACAGATTTTTCGATATCACCGTAAATGGTAGCTGACTGGGAAGAAAGCTCGCCCATGCTCTTTGCAACAACGGCAAATCCGACGCCTGCCTCGCCGCTTCTGGCTGCCTCGATGGAAGCGTTCAGAGAAAGCATTTTCTGCTTGTTGGCAATGGATTTCAGAGAGTGTGTATTGGCATTAATATCCTGAATGATATCAATAGTGAGCATTACTTCATTATGAAGCTGAGTAAAGCGATCGCCGTTCGTGTAACGGAAATACTCCAGATTTACTAACTGGTTGACGATCTCTCCTAAGAGTTCGGCAGATGCCCGGATTCGTTTTTCGGTGCTTACCGGTACCTGGTGAACTGCCTGCACATAGGCATCCTCATTTATGCCAAGCTCACGGGCAGTCTGACGGAATTTTTCGTCCTCCGGTTCCTGTGGCAGAACCTGTCCTCCGATAATAGCTCCGACCTTTTCATCGTTCAGCATAATGTCAATGGCAAAGTCCATCAGCCCGGCATGACAATAATAAGTGCCGGTACATTCATTGTCACATTTTACACAGCGGCGGTTTCCCTCTACGGAATTACGTGTATATTTCATACAGAAATCTGTGAAATTGCTGCCTTCCGTGATGTACTCGCCGTTTTTACCAACCGCAATTGCAGCAAGTCCTGTCGCATCGGAAAAAGCATCCTGAATTTTCTGCAATTTGCTTAAGTCCATAAAATCTTTTAACTCCATATGTATTCTCCTTTTCTCATTTATTCGTCCTGAAAGGCGTTCGCTGATAATTTAGATCATTAACTGTATTTTACTACAAAGGGAGTATAATTGCAATTATTTCAAGGGAATGATCTGCTGTTTTTCTTGACGTTATGATGGTGGTATGTTTTAATGATTAGAAGAAGATGCGGAGGTGTTTGGCATATGAGTACGAGAGTTTCTTTGTCTATGGACAAGGATTGGAGTTTCCATCCGGGAGACGTAAAAGAGCCGCTTCAGATGACTCATAGTTATATATATAATACTTCGAAAGCCGGAGCCTGTCCCGGAGTACCACAGGAGGACTTTGACGCAAGAGAATGGGAGACGGTCAACCTGCCTCATGACTGGGCTGTCAGACAGCCTTTTTCAGAGGCTTCGGCGGCAAACTGGGGATATAAATCCGGTGGAAAAGCATGGTACCGGAAGGTGTTTGCAATTCCGGAAAAGTACCGGGATAAGGAGCTTACCATAGAGTTTGAGGGGGTTGCTACCCACGCCGTTGTATATTTTAACGGTTCCGTGATCCATCGGAATTTTTCTGCTTATACACCATTTCAGATCGATATTTCAGACCGGGCACATTTTGGCTCCAGACCCAATGTGCTGGCAGTGTTTGTGGATGCAGATGTCTGGGAGGGATGGTGGTATGAAGGAGCAGGCATATACCGCCATGTCTGGCTCAACATCAAGAATCCCATCCATATTCCGCAGTATGGACTTTCCATACGGATGGAGGAGACTTCAGAGAATACATGGAAAGTAAATTTATTTACCAATGTGTGTAACCAGACGGACAAGGACACAGAGGTAAGGATCTCCACCACGTTAGTTGACCCGGATCAGGAGCTGGAGGTCAATATCAATAATGAAGGCGTGATCTGTGAGGCCGGGGAGGAGTCCCAGGTGGAGACAGAGTTTACCATAGAGGATCCCAAGGTGTGGGATATAGAGGAACCTAATATATATGAGGTGATCACCAAGGTTTTTGTGGAGGACGAGCTGGTGGATTCGGACAGGACCGTTTGTGGTTTTCGTACGATTGCTATGGATCCGGAGAAGGGATTTCTTCTCAACGGTCGTCCGGTGAAGTTATTTGGAACCTGCAATCATCAGGACTTTGGAGGGATAGGAGTAGCGGTGCCGGATTCGTTACACGAGTACCGGATCGAGCGGTTAAAGGCAATGGGCTCTAATGCTTACCGATGTGCTCATGGACTGCCGCATAAGGAGCTTCTGGATGCCTGTGATAAAATGGGTATGCTTGTGATTGATGAGAATCGCAATTTTGAAACCTCGGAAGAAGGATTGGAGCAGCTTCGGACCATGGTGCTTCGTGACAGAAATCATCCATCGGTCATTATGTATTCGATCTTTAATGAGGAGCCTTTGCAGGGAACGGAGGAAGGCAGGCGTATGGCGCATACCATGCGGGAGGAGATACGTGCGCTGGATGATACAAGATTTGTGACGGGAGCGATGCATGGAGGCATTGATCTGGAGGAAAGTGCTGTGGATTCTCTGGATGTATGTGGTATTAATTATCAGACAGAGCAGTACGACAGCTTCCATAAGAAGCATCCGGATATGCCGGTGTTTGCCAGTGAATCCACATCCTCGTTTTCTGTAAGAAGCTGTTACGAGGACAATGAGGAAACGCATATGATCAGCAGCTATGATGAGCATGCAGCAGACTGGGGCAGAACGGTCCGGCAGACCTGGAAGGACATTATGGCGAGGGATTTTATGGCGGGAGCTTTTATGTGGACCGGTTTTGATTATCTTGGAGAACCGACACCGTATACATGGCCGTCTGTTTCTTCTTATTTTGGAATGATGGACACCTGCGGTTACGCAAAGGATGCCTTTTATATGGCAAAGGCAATCTTTTCCGGAAAGCCGGTGTGTCATGTGCTGCCACACTGGAATCATCGCGGAAAAGAAGGACAGATCATCCGGGTGATGTCCCACACCAACTGCGAAGAAGCAGAGCTTATAGTGAACCGCAAATCCTACGGAAGAAAGAAAATTGATCTTTTTGAGCAGGCGGAATGGCAGGTGCCATATCAGCCGGGATATATTGAACTGATCGGATACCGGGACGGGATCAAGGCAGCCCATGATGTGAAGATCACCACGGGAGAGCCGGTGCGGTTAAAGATTGTGCCATGGCACCGTGGAATGTATAATGATGGCAGGGATGCGATGCCGGTGAATATTTATGCCGTGGATGAAAAGGGACGTGGAGTACCGGATGCTTCCTTTGAAATCGACATTAATGTAGAGGGTGGTGTGATCCTTGGAACCTGCAATGGTGATCCTACCTGTCATGAGGATTTCGGATCAGGTCACAGGAGTCTGTTTAACGGCAGATGCCAGGCAGTTGTTCAGGCGGAGGAGGGTGCCAGTCAGATGGTGATCTCTGCAGTAGCTCCGGAGGTGGAGTTTGGCAGCCTGATGATTCCTCTTTCTACGAGAAAGACGGAGCCTTTTGTGGAAAGCATCCGCCAGCAGTATCTGACCGGTTGGAAGATGACAGCGGAGCTTTACGAGGAGAAGCCGGACGTCAATATGCATGTGGACGAGTTTGACATGAATACGTGGATGGATGTGCAGGTAGATGAAAAGGCGGGAACCCCGGCGATTTTTGAAGATCAGGAAGGAAAGTATGGTATATATCGTATCAGAACCCATATTCCGGATAGGATCAACGGCAGGCTGCCGGTGCTTCATTTTGAAAGTGTCTGGGGACAGTGCAGCGTTTATGTAAATGGTGAGCTGCGGGCGGAAACCTCCAATGAATGGCCGGGACCGCTTGATGTGGACATGCAGGAAAAGGATACCGGCACGGCGGAGATCCGTGTATTGGTAAAAAGCCTGAATTTTCATGCCGGGCTTCACTCTATGGTGGTTTTTCGATAAAGATGTATGAATTAATTTAAAATAAAATCAGAAATGAGGATTATTATGAACAGACAGACAGATGTTGTGATCGTAGGTACAGGGGCAGCAGGACTTTTTTGTGCTCTGAAGCTTCCGGCACAATATAAGGTACTGATGCTCACAAAGGACGAGGTGGATCAGAGTGACTCCTTTCTGGCACAGGGAGGAATGTGTATGCTGCGAGGCGAGGAGGATTATGACAGTTATTTTGAGGATACAATGAAAGCAGGTCATTATGAAAACAATAAAGCATCCGTTGATGTTATGATCCGTTCTTCCAATCAGATTGCACAGGATCTGATCGGTTATGGTGTGGATTTTGAGAGAGATGGAGATGAACTGGCGTTTACCAGAGAGGGAGGCCATTCCAGACCCAGGATTCTTTTTCATGAGGACATTACCGGAAAGGAGATCACCAGCAAGCTTCTGGCAAGAGCACAGGAGAGAGAAAATATCACGATTCTGGACCATACCATGATGTTGGATATTATCTGTGGAGAGGATGGCTGCGAAGGACTGGTGATCCGGGAGGCAGATGGAACGCTTGGAACTGTACAGGCAGGATATACGGTATTTGCCTGTGGTGGACTGGGAGGGCTTTATAAGCATTCTACCAATTTCCGTCACATTACCGGAGATGCGTTGGCAATCGCACTGCGTCATGGAATCGAAATGGAGCATATTGATTATATCCAGATCCATCCGACGACTCTTTATTCGGAGAAGCCGGGACGTCGTTTCCTGATTTCTGAGCCTGGCCGGGGAGAGGGAGGAATCC
>ERZ780030.751-NODE-751-length-11983-cov-3.689219_pt1 | contig 11983 bp, 12 predicted proteins | sample MGYA00511857_ERZ780030 | MGnify/ENA primary metagenome ERZ780030 (study PRJEB29588, sample SAMEA2162530) | human gut metagenome | biome: human gut; feature: human-associated habitat; material: faeces | place: Denmark | collected 2008/2010 ... | reverse complement strand
ACTATAGCCAAGCTTAGCTACATTTAAAAAGAAATAAGGATACAAAGTACCTGAATAGCTTGGTCCTAAAATAGCTGCTCTAATTAAAATAAAGACAACATAAATTAAAGGTAAGATGGTTGATAATAAAGGATAATACAATTTAGCCACATTATGCTTGGAAAATATAATCCAATCAGCGGTAAACATTAAAGGTAGGACAACATGCATGATTAAATTAGAAATACTAAAGAAATATTCACTGGCAGTCTTTTCACCAGCAAGTAATATATTATAAACAAAGAAGGTTACTAAAATCATAATTACCGATGTAAAGCGTAAAATTGAAAGTGATTTAGCTTCCTCTTCTTTGCCTCTTATGCATTTTATTAATAAATAAAGAATAATACCAATACAAAGATAATTACTTAAATTAGTATACATTACATAAAAGCTTGAGCTAAAGCTTTTATTAAAATAACCAAGGCTTCCAATAATGCCAATAAAGCCTAGGGTTACATAAATAGTTCTAAAAATAATTTCTGCGATTCTTTTATTATTCATTTTTGCCATCTCCCTTACTAAAGAAAGCAACAGCAATCGCCCCCGGTCCAATATGCGTACCAATAACACTACCAATTAAAACCTTAGGAATTTCCTTATCACATAAATCCTTTGAATCCTGAATGTATTTTTCAAGTAGGGAATCATCAAGGCCGGAATAAGCCGTAGCATAAGGCTTTGTAAAATCAATTCCCTGGTAATTAACAATCGCCTCACGAAGCTTATTATTACCATTCTTAGATCCTCTTGCCTTACCAATGGAAATAATTCTGCCATCCTCAATTGCAAGGACGGGCTTAATATTTAAAATACCACCTACTACCGCAGTAGTAGCTGATATTCTTCCACCCTTCTTTAAATACTCAAGAGTATCTAGAAGTGCAACTAATCTAATCTTTTTCTTTTCCTCCTCAAGAATACTAACAATTTTCTTAGCATCATCGTATTCCTTAGTAAGCTCTAGGGCTCTTAGGGTTAAAAGCCTTTGACCAATCGTCACATTTTTACTATCAACAACATAAACATTATCATAATCAGCAGCGGCGATAGAAGCGCTATTATAGGTACCTGATAGATTACCAGATAAGCAAATTACAATCGCTGTATCCTTTTTATCAATCTCATCAAAGACATTTGCATAATCAAAGGGTGTTAGCTGGCTTGTCTTAGGAAGCTCGTCGCTTTCAACAAGCCTGTTGAAAAACTCCTTATTTGTAATATTTATACCATCAATATATTCCGTATCGCCAAAGCGAAGCCTTAGGGGAATAATTTTTATTCCTAGCCTTAAAGCCTCCTCTTGAGTTATATCTGATGCGGAATCAGTAATAATTTTAATCATATTTTTACTCCTTTTATTACATTTGTAGTTTCATTTAATAGCTCAATTAATTTCTTAAAATCAGCCTCTCCTAGCTTATTTTTAACAAGGCTCATTAGCCTAAGCATTCTTTCATGCTCCGTATTATATAGCTCTATATTATTACCTTTTTTAATAATAAGCTTTCTTTTATCATTTAAAGGAATATAGGTCTCGACTAAGCCCTTTGCCTTTAAATCATTAATTATACGATTAAGCTGTGACTTTAAAATATTAAGCCTTTCCTCTAATTCCTTAAATGACCTTTCCTCTTCAACAATCAGATTCATAACCATAATTTCATTGAAGGATAAATCACTTAACAATCTATTTTCCTTAATATTTACGGACATATTAATATACGCCCTTAATAATTCCTCCTCGAGCATACTTCCTCCTTTTTGTTCACTTTGTGAACGTTTTTATTATAGCATAAATATACTATGAGTCAAGTTTATTTTACAATTTTAGCATTTTTCTTATAAAACAAAAAAAATCACCAAATTGGTGACTTAATTTTTAAAAAACTGGCAGGACTAGCTGGATTCGAACCAGCGCGTGAGGGAGTCAAAGTCCCTTGCCTTACCGCTTGGCTATAGTCCTATTTACTTAATGCTTTTTCATTATACACTAGGCAAAACAAAAAAGCAAGTAATTTTTTTCTATTTTAGGATAAAATTTAACAAAAAGGGTATAGCAAGAGCTATAATAATTAAAATAAAACTAAATATTAAAAGCTTTTTTAAAGTATTAAGCTTAGACTCTAAATAATTTATTTTATTGCTTAAGGCCTTGATATTTTTATTATAATGCTGCTTAAAGCCCTCTAAATCACTATCAATCGTATCTAAAGAATCATTAACCTGCTTAAGCCTTAAGGAAAAATCGGTTTGTTTTTTAGTAATATCCTCCTGAGCCTTAAGGTCCTTTACGACATTTAATAGCTCCTGACGCGCCATATCATCAATCTCTTCTTCGCTTGCATGCTCAAGACGAAGCTCAAGCTCCTTAACAATTGTTCTGTTAACAGCGATATTAGATACGCCAAGACCAAATAAAAACTTTGTAATATTAGTTAAGGCCTGCTGATACTCAAATGTCTTTTCTAAGGCCTCCGTATTTTTTATAGTCGCCTCACTTAAGGACATTTGGGTATTTTGCATCGCCTCAAGGGCGTTTTTTTTATTAAAAAGACCTATTTTTTTGTCCTTAGCCTCTCTTGCCTTAGTATCAGCTTCGTAAGCGTGGCTTTTGGCAAGGTTAAGATTTTCCTTTAGGCTTGTCATAAGCTCAAATTGTTCTTCAATTAGCTTAGGTACATCAGCTACACTTACATTATCTTTTACTTCATCATTCATTTGCTTCACTCCCAGTTAAGAATATCCTTAACGTCCTTCTTTAGGCTTTCATTTTTTTCAAAGGCTGAATCTGCCTTAATAGAAATGCTTTCAAGGCTTTCCTTAGTTAAATCAACATCTGATTTAGCCATTATTGCCGCATCTGCCATTGTTCTTCTTACTGACTCAATTACTTCAGAGGCCTTGTGGCATTCCTTCCAAGCATCATCCTGAAGACAATAAAGCTTTCTTCCAAGAAGGCTAGTATAATTTTCAACTAGACTAATGCGCTCAGCACGCTTTCTTTTTCTTGTTTTACCCATAAACGTGTCTGTTGTAAGTGAAAGAATTAATCTTCCTACTCCTACAAAATTAATTCTAATTAATAAATTTGAAGCGAATAAGGCTTTATTTCCTTCACTTTTAATTGAAGCCTCAATAGATGCATCACATATATCTACTGTCATCATAGTTATAAGCGATACGCTAATCATTCTTGAAACAGTACGGTTATTAAAGGGAATGGTTTTCTTAAAATCAACCTTAGCTAATTGCTTAAGACTTCTAACATTTTTTTGCTTAATTTCCTTAATTAGCTCATGAACAAAATAAACCGCTCTTACTACTATCTCATTAATCGAAACGATAAGAGCCTGGCTTCCTAACATCTTTAGGGTATTTAAGCCCGTTGAAATAGCATTTAAGGAGCCTGTATCAAGATTATTAGCTAAAGCCTCATAAAAAGCATCTCCATTAGTCTTAAGCCCACTTGATGAGGCATCATCTATTAAGCTTTTAAGACCAAGGGGTAGATTAGCTGCTGGCTTTGCTTTTGAAAAGATTAAATTAGAAAGCCACATCACAGTACCATAAAAAATACCGCTATAAAGATTAGCCTCTACAATTGGCTTTATTTTTTCCGTTTTAATTTCTTCATGCTTAGTATATAAAATTTTAGTGCCAGTTAGAGCACTTACAATACTAAAGACAAGCCCAAAAAAGGAAGCATGGCTTGCAAGATCTAAATTGTTAATGCTAGCGCTATTATTTAAGTTTTGGTTTAAGGCGCCTAGAGCCTCATTAGTACTTGTAAAGTTTTCTCCTGTTAGCTCTGATGCAAATTGATTAACAAGACCCGTTGGGCTTCCTAAATCTAAATTTTTAGTAAGAATCGTATCTAAAAAACTAGCAAGCGCACCTGAGGCTACTGCAAGAGAATAATCAACAAGCTTAGCGTGATTAGTTAGGCGGTTAATTTCATTATCACAGGCTTCAATATCGCGCTTCATATCATTTATTTGCTGGTTTAGTGAACCTAGACCAATATTATCACTTGTAATATCACATTCAAAATTAAGGTCTAAGTCCTTATCATCAAACTTCAATATTGGCTTTTTTATCGTCAAGCTAAACACCTCTTTTTCATATGATACTATAATTATAGCAAAAAATTAATAATAAAAGCTATTTTTTTATTAAAATAGCTTTTATTATTATGATTTATTCTTTACTTCCTCAATTAAACCATCAATTTCCTTTTCATTAAAAACCCTAATGCCATTTTCTTTTAAAAGCTTGGCTGTAACGCCTTCGCCATCAATTAAGACACCAGTAAAGCTTCCATCATAAATTTTATTATTTCCACAGCTTGGGCTTTTAGCCTTTAGCATGGCATATTTAGCACCTGATTGTAAAGCCTTATTTAAGGCAAGACCAGCACCCTTTTCATATTCTTTTGTAACATCAAGCCCCTTAGATGAAATTACTCTAGCATTAATAATTTCTGCAGGATCTCTTGGCACACCAAGTCCGCCCTCTAGCTCTGGACAAATTAAAATAAAATCAAAATAATCATTTAAAGCTAAAGCCTTTGCATTATAATTATTTTTTCCATTATATTTTGTATTTTGACCAAGGAGACAAGCGCTTATAATTAAAGGAAGCTTCATTAGAAAACTTCCTTGATTACGATAGTTTGAAGACGATCAGGGCCTACTGAAAACATTGCGACATCAACGCCTGTAACCTCTTCAATCTTACGAATATAATTTTTAGCATTTTGAGGTAATTCATCGAATGAATGAACATTCGTAATATCCTCGCTCCAGCCTGGTAAAGTATCATAAATAGGCTGGCAACGCTCAAATACGCTTAGTGTACCTGGCATGTAGTCAATTCTTTTACCATCTAGCATATAGCCTGTACAAATCTTAAGCTCCTCAATTCCGGTTAAAACATCAAATAGCATTAATGACCAGTTATTAATACCTGATACCTTAACAGCGTGACGTAGGGCAACACCATCAAGGTAGCCAATACGACGAGGACGCTTAGTAACTGTACCATATTCATGACCACGCTCACGAATAGTGTGGGCAAGCTCTCCTTCAATTTCAGTTGGGAATGGACCTGCACCTACTCTAGTAGTATAGGCCTTACAAATACCCAAAACATTATCAATGTATTTAGGAGCGATACCCGTATTTAAAGGTACAGATGCTGCACAAGGAGATGATGAGGTAACATATGGGAATGTTCCATGCTCAATACAAAGCATTACACCCTGGGCACCCTCAAATAAGATTTGCTTATTTTCCTTAATCGCCTCATTTAAATATTCTGAAGTATCACAAATATACTTAGAAATTTCCTTAGCATAGCCCATATATTCATTATAAATATCCTCAAGCTTAAGCTCAGGAAGACCATACATTTTAAGCTCCATATTCTTGATTACTAAAGCTTCGCTTAGGCGTTCCTTAAAGAATTCAGGACATAATAAATCTCCTACTCTAAGGCCAATACGAGAAGCCTTATCTGTATAGCAAGGGCCAATACCCTTTTTAGTTGTACCAATCTTATGGTCACCCTTTAAATTTTCCATCGCACCATCAAGCATAATATGATATGGCATAATTAAGGAAGCACGATCAGAAATCTTAAGCTTATAATCCTTAATTCCTCTTTCCTCAAGACCATGAAGCTCCTCTAGGAAGGCCTTAGGATTAAAAACAACGCCATTAGCAATTACATTTGTAATATGAGGATTAAAAATTCCTGATGGAATTGATTGAAGTGCAAACTTCTTACCATCAAAGGCAATGGTATGCCCAGCATTATTTCCCCCTTGATATCTAACTACAACATCAGCCTTGCATGCAAGGTAATCTGTAATTTTCCCTTTTCCTTCATCGCCCCATTGAGAGCCAACTACAACTAATCTAGACATATTCTTTTTACCTCTTATTCCTTTTCAATCATATCGCGAGCAACCCAAACACCATTCGCACCAGCTTGGGCAAGACCTCTGGTAATACCTGCGCCATCGCCACCAACATAAAGTCCATCAATACGAGTCATAAAATGATCATTTACAACTGGACGAGCCGAATAGAATTTAGCTTCTACACCATAAAGAAGGGTATGCTCCGTTGCAATACCTGGTGTTACCTTATCTAGGGCCTCAATCATTTCAATAATTGATTTCATTGTATTATATGGAAGAACAAGACCTAAATCACCTGGTACAGCTTCCTTTAAAGATGGCTCAATAAAGCCCTCCTTAAGACGCTTTTCAGTTGTACGACGTCCCTTCATAATATCACCATAGCGCTGAACAATAATTGATCCACATGATAGTTGATTTGCAAGACGTGATACCTCATGAGCATATTCATTAGGCTCATTAAATGGTTCTTCAAACTTGTGAGATACGAGTAGTGCAAAATTCGTATTTCTTGTACCAAGCTTAGGATCCGCAAAGGCATGTCCATTAGCTAGCATTGTACCACTATGGTTTTCAACTACAACGTGTCCTGATGGATTTGAGCAGAAGGTTCTTACCGTTGTACCAACACTTGTACGGTATAAGAATTTACCTTCATATAAATGCTTATTAATTTCTTGCATAACAATATCAGATGTTTCAACACGAACACCAATATCGACTTGATTATGAGTCATATTGATCTTATGCTTCTTACAAATTTCTTCTAGCCATATTGATCCATCACGACCAACTGATAATAGCACTTTATTAGTTTCAATTAGCTCATCGCCAAGCATTACACCACAAACCTTGCCATCCTTAACAAGAACGTCAGAGGCCTCACACTCAAAGCGCATATCAATAACCTTAGCAAGATCATCAAACATTCTTTGAAGGATTTGTAAATTATTTTCCGTACCTAAATGTCTAACACGGCTTCTTAAAAGCTTTAAGCCGGCTCCAATAGCCTTATGCTCAATTTCCTTAACCGCATCGGTTGTTGGGTCAGTAATAACGTGTGTAGCACCATATTTTAAATTAATCGAATCGACGTAGCAAATTAAATCCTCAACCTGGGATGCCTGTAAATAATCTGTCATCCAGCCACCAAATTCAGAGGTGATGTTAAATTTACCATCAGAATAGGCTCCAGCTCCACCAAAGCCATTGGTAATTGAACACGCAGGATAGCATCCTGATATTCCATCCTTATTTTTAGGACACTTAGGGATCTTATGCTGCATAACCGGACAGATACGATGATAAATATCGTGCCCCTTATCTACTAGCAAAACCTTAAGGTTCTTATTTTTTTCAAGCAATTCATATGCGCAAAATATTCCGCATGGACCTGCGCCAATGATTACAACATCATATTTCATTAAAAATCACTACCTTTATGCATTACGCTTAATTATAACAAATTTTGATTTCTTTTTAAACTAATTTCTAGCATTATTTAGAAATTTAAGAATTTGAAATCTTTTTCATTATAAAATAAAGTCTTTTTGATTTTTTTATAATTTAATTAATAATTATAAAAAGTCAGATCGCTCTGACTAAAAATAAGAAGATAGGTATGATGATATAACATCTATAATATCGAGCTCTGTTTTCATAAGGGGCTCCTTACTTACTAGAATAATTATGGCCTTTAGGTCACCAAGCTTTAAAATCTTTTTTCCTACAATATATTTTTCAAGCTTAGTATGCTTAGTTATTTTAACCTGATTAGAGGGAACTAAGGAAAGTGACCCATCATGCAAAAATAAGCTTAAAAATTCCTCTGAAATATTATCATGCTTAGAAACACTAGATATGGTTGAGGCAATAACCTCAGAGGATGAGGAAACAATTAAATCAAGATGATCATTTTTAAAAGCCTTTAATAAATATAGCAAATGCTCATCTATTTCACTAAGCTCACTGTATTTAGATAAAATTATTTGCTTATCTGAGGTATAGATATCTAGCATATCACCTGGTCCTACTCGAAGACGCTTTCTTATTTCCTTAGGAATAACAATTCTGCCTAATTCATCAATTCGGCGAATAACTCCTGTTTCTTTCATAAGATCACCTTTTATATTTTTACACAATGCCTCTTCTTTATACATTTAATTAGCTTTTTTATGACAAAAAAGCACCATTTTCAAGGAAATGATGCCTAATTTAAAATATTAAATTTAATATGCATATTAGCTTAAATTCAAGAGCAAATATAAGCCTTAATTTAATAAAGATAAATTTTATATATTATTTCAATATTTTTTCGACTTCTTCGAGCGTTAGATTTGTAGCTTTAGCAATAAATTCATTAGTTTGACCTAGAGAATGGAGATTTTTTACAATTTCTTTTTTGCTTTCTTCCATTCCTTCAGCCTTTCCTTCAGCTTTTCCTTTAGCAAGACCTTCTTCCATTCCTTCCTGTTTAGCTGACTTAAGCTTATTATATTGATCTTTAAAAAATAGCTCTCTTGAAAATGCTTCATTTCTTAATGCTTCATCACTGTTCATCTTTTTTAACATCTTGCTCGCCTCCATTGCTAAAATTCCCTGAGGATTTGGTAAGTTATTTACATCTAAATTATCAAACCATTCAAGGAATTCCCTTAATTCCATTATAGGGCAATTTTCTTTATTTTTCAAGAATATAAGACGTACTACATGATCAGGATTAATAATACATCCTTCTTCATTTTGAAGATAGTATTTTGTCATCCATTTGCTATCATCCTTAACATATGTTTTTATATTATTAAAGCCCAAAAACCATATTGATTCTAAATAAGCATTATCATAATCCTCGTTTGGACTCACTAGCTCAGAATATTTTCTAGAGCTATAATAATCCATTCTTGTTTTAAGATTATAATAATTTTCATTTTGCATCTCAAGATTTATTTTAATTGTTTTAATACTATCCTCAAATTTAACAGATGCTAATACATCATAAACAATCTTCTTATTACTGGGATATACGGATTCTGTATTATCATAGCTAATATCATTTTCATTAACCTTTTTATCCCATAATACAGATAAAAATAAAGCTAAACAATGCTTATTCAAAAAGAATTGCTTAAAATAAACATCGCTACTTAAATCAAAAAATTTTTCGTTCTTTTTTGCTATCATTTTGAGCCTCCTTTTTTATGTAAAGGCCTTTACGACTTCATCTTAGCACCTACTATTTTTATTGTCAAATCACCCCAAATTTGGCATTTTCTCAACATCAAGCATAAGCAAAAGCTAAAGCTAAATTTCCTTCTATTTTTTATAAAAATTGATGATGCCACAAAAAATATACACTAATAGCTTATTAGAAATAATCTTATCTTTTTTATAAAATTTAGCGTAATTTTTAAAAGATTTTCTAGTATAAATGTTAAAATTCACCTACCATTTTATAAAAAAATCAATTTAATTAAAGAGCTAAAGAAAGCTCATTTTTTGAAGAAAAAAAATTTTTTATTTTTTTCACACTTTCTTAAAGAAACTACTTATAAAGGTATAAAAAAATCCGGATTTCTCCGGACTTTAAATTATTCAATTGCAATGTATTTGTTTTCTTTCTTTGTTTCCTTCATCATGTTAAGCGTCAAAACACCATCATTTAAAGAAGCTTTGATGCTCGCCTCATCAACATCAGGCAAATAGAAACTACGTTTACAAGAACGTGTATCAATTTCACGAATCAAATATTCTTTGTCATCAATATTCTTAGTATTTTCAATTGCAACAGTCAAATATTGATCATGATAAGATACCTTAACATTATCCTTATTAACTCCAGCTACATTAATATTAAATACATATCCTTCCTTAGTTTCCTTCGCATCTGTTTGAAGCCTAGATGTTGTAAAAACAGAAAGACCATTAAATACATCATAATCATTATTATTTTTTCTTAGAAATAACATAAAAATCAGCTCCAATCGATTATTTATAAATTATTCGATGCAAATAGATTTAGTTTCCTTACGAACAAATGGTAAGCAAATAGTTAGAATACCATTTTCAAGACGAGCCTTAATGCCCTCAGCATCAACATTTGCAAGTTCAATTTCACGCTTATAGTAATTTTCAAAGCGCTCACGAATTACATATTCATCCTTAGAAGCTTCATGCTCCTTAACCTCGATAACAAGCTTAGAAGCATCATAATTCATAGAAATATCTTCCTTCTTTACTCCTGGAAGTGAAGCTTCAACGATATAGCCTTCATTATTCTTTTTTACATTAACTGCAATAAGACCACGAGCCTTCTTTTGAGCTTCAAGTGCTCCTTTGCTTACTTCATCAAACACTTTATTTAATTCTTCAAAAACATCATTGAACATATTAATCATCCTTTCTTGCTGGCACTCTGCTTTTTAGTCTGCCAACCAACTACATCAATAGTATATCACAAAAATTGGCACTGTCAACATAACTTTGCCAAAAAGTTGATTGTAAACGTTTTCGTAGTTTTTGGCTTTAAAGTAGTCTTTATGCCTTTCTGTTTTACTTAAATAACTATTTATGATATACTTAATTTGCATAATAAAAGAAAGAAAAGAGGTTTTTTAAATGAGAGCAGCATTAATTGGATATGGAACAATGGGACGTTTAGTCCATGAGGAGCTAGGCGCTGAATGTGTTGTTGTAATCGCACCTAATGGTCCTGATTGCATGAATAACCTATTTGAATATGAAAAGCCAATTGATATTATCATTGATTTTTCTGTCCCAGCTAATTTAAATATGATTTGTGAATATGCAAGCCTTCACAATACTCCTGTTGTAATCGCAACAACTGGCTTTAGCCCTGAACAAAAGCTTCAAATTAAGGAGCTAAGTGCTAAGGTCCCTGTGCTTAAGAGTACAAATTTTAGTATTGGTTCGATTCTAATGAATAAATTCATTAAGGAGGTTACACCTCTTTTATGTGATGATTTCGATATTGAGGTTATTGAAAAGAATCAATCTAAGAAGGATAATCGTTCCTACTATATGACTGAAGGAATCGTTGATTTAATTGAAGAGGAAACCGACCTAAAGCCAAAATATGATCGTGCTACTAATGCATCTCGTTCAGGTAACGAAATTGGTGTCTCTTTAATTAAGGGTGGTAGTATGCAGCCAACCCATGAGGTACTTTACTGTGGTGAAAATGAAATTCTAACTATTTCCCACACTGAGCTTTCTGCTAACCAATTTGCTAAGGGAGCCTATGATGCAGCCCAGTGGCTTTTAACTAAGCAAGCTGGCTTATATTCAATGGATGAATATATAAACGATAAAATTAAAGAATAAGCTTAAAAAGGGATTATCAAAAATGATAATCCTTCTTTTATTAATTAAGTATAAATTTAAGCACTGATGCATTATGATCAGAATACATAAAGCTTATATCCTGGCCATTAAGGCTTGTAATATTGTTTACAAATTTTACTGTAACGTTGCTTGAAACAATAAAGCCATCCACAACGGATGTAAAAACCACATCCTTCTTGTATGGTATATCTGCATCACGACATGATGGATTTTTATCATCAGCTGCGATGCTAAAGCCCTCTGCTAAATCACTATCATTTAAAATTTGAAGCCAATCAGGTAGCTTCTGGTCTGATTTAAATAAGCCTCTTTCATAGGAATTAACTAAATCATGGTTAAAATCCCCACCAACAATAACATAATTACCCTTAGAAGCCTCGTCTTCCATTAATTCATTTAAAAGCTTAAGCTGCTTCTGGCGATAAACACCACCCTCATCATAGGCCGAAAGATGGGCAGTAATCATTACAAGCTCACGGTCCTCTACCTTATATCTTACTAAATTTAAGCATCTATCTAAATCAAAGAATTTAGTAGGAAATTTAGTCTCAACTGGAAGTTCAATACGCTTAGACTCCTCCATTTTAAATCTTGACATTGTAAGAAGCCCACTATTTACAACTCCATGCATGTCATTTAAAGGATAAGGTAGATAGC
>ERZ780030.749-NODE-749-length-12001-cov-2.632346_pt1 | contig 12001 bp, 13 predicted proteins | sample MGYA00511857_ERZ780030 | MGnify/ENA primary metagenome ERZ780030 (study PRJEB29588, sample SAMEA2162530) | human gut metagenome | biome: human gut; feature: human-associated habitat; material: faeces | place: Denmark | collected 2008/2010 ... | reverse complement strand
TACCAGTTAAAAAGTCCTGGCCAATGACATCCTCAAGCTTTGTTGGTCTTAATCTATGTGCTAATGGTTCCATAAAAACACCTCAAACTATTATATCATACTTTTCTTTTTTTGAATAATAAAGAACCAAGAATTGTTGCAAGAAGATTGATTAAAAGCTTGTAAGAAATTAAAATTGGAGCCTGCTTTAATGCTAGGGCTTTAATGATAAAAATGATGAGGCTTACAAGGAAAATAATAAATATTTTTTATTAGTAATAAATCTTGTAGAAATTCCTACTAAAAAGAAGAAGCCTGCACCAATTGCTAGGGTGATAAGGCTATATAAATTTTCATTTTCACTTTTATAAAGGACAAAAGAATAAATAAAGGCAGAAAAAACGGTAAATAATAAAACTAAGCTAAAATAGATAAGTAATTTTTTAAGCATTTTATCACCACTAAATTATATGAAGGGTCCTGGAAATTATGAATGAATATTTATTAATCCTTTTAAGAGCGTTTTTAATTTTTATTGTTTTAATGATTATAATAAGGCTTCTTGGAAAAAGAGAGGTTGGCGAGCTTTCCTTATTTGACCTTGCAGTTATTCTTATTATTGCAGATATAGCAGCGATGGGAGTTGATGAAAAGGAATTATTTTTTCCGGCTATTTTATGTTTAACACTCCTTTTAGTTCTTCAAAAGGGTTTTTCCTTTTTATTGTTAAAATTTGCTCCTCTAAGAGGCTTTGTCGATGGATCCCCTAGGGTATTAATTTACAAGGGAGAAATTTTATTCGATAATTTGAAAAAGGAGGCCTATACCATTGATGACCTCCTAAATCAAATTCATCAGGAGGGCTTGCTTGATATTTCTGAGGTTAATCTAGCAATTCTTGAAACATCAGGAACGCTGGCAGTTTTTTCTAAGAAAAGATATCAAGAAATATATCTGCCAGTTATTGTAAGTGGAGTCCTCGATTTAGATAATATTAAGCTTTTAGGCTTTAGTAAAAATGATATTTTAGCTAAAATTAAGCAAAAGAGCCTAAAGCCTAAGGATATTGCCTTTTATTCCTTATCTGAGGCCAAGGAGGGCTCCTTATATTTATTTAAAAGATAAAGCCCAAAAATAATAATATAAAGTAAAGCTATAATTATAAAGCTTAGCTTAGTGCCTAAAAGAGCTTGAAAAAGCGTTAGGATAATCGGAATAAGAGCTAGAATTGCATTTTTATATTCAAAGGGAAGCTTATGAGCTTCCTTTTTAAAATCGATTAGATTAAGGCAATAATATGACGCATCACATAGCATACCAGAAATAAAAAGGGAATAAAGAGCCATATTTTTAATTAATGAGCAAATACTTACACAAAGAAGACCAAGTAACGAGGAAATAATAGCATTTTTTAAAAGGATTTTATATTTTAAATGTGATTCAAATGACATGGTGATAACCGGTGAAAAGAAGCTTAGGTAGCAACTTAACGCAAGAATCCTCATCATATAGCCCAGATTATCCTTATTGTATGCAAGCCTTAATAAATAATTTCCTAGATTAAACATTGTAAATAGTATTAGACCCTCAAAGAATAAAAGAACTAAAAAGATTTTGTTTAAAATACTAATATTTTCATTAAGACCCTTTGTTTTAGCTAAAGCAGGAGTCATTAGCTTAATTACAATATAGGTCATAAAGCCTGATATTTGAAAAAGAGGAAGACAGTAGGAATGAATTGAGGTGTAAATATAGCTTACTTGGCCATGATCAATATTAATATGATTTGTAAAAAAATAATATAGCATCGGCTCAAGAAAATGATATGCTGAAAAGACAAGGGCGAAGTAAGGGTAATACCGGGCTTTAAGAGCCTAGTGCTTTCCTTATTATGATCTAAATTAAGATTGGTAAGACCCTTAACCTTTAATATTAAGAAGAAGAAGGAAGAAATTTCTCCTAGGGTAATAAAGCTTGATGTGATAATTAAAATTTCTTTAGTGCTTAGCTTTGATATAAAAATTATAATCAAAATTATACTTGTAATTTTTATAATAGCCTCTAAAAGATTTGAACTAATGGTTCGTCTAAATTTTTCATGAGCCTCAAGATAGCTTTTGATAATGGCTGATATATTTGAAAAATACATTGATGGAAATAATATTAAAAGAGGCGTCATTATATCAATATTTTTATAAATTGTTTGGCTTAGTATGAAGGATACAAGAAGCATTATAATAATGACAAGGCTTGTAGAAATAATGTTTATACGAATAGCCTTTGAAATAAGACGTCTATTATAATAGCTTTTTTGGCTAATATTTTTAGAAATTAGAGCAGTAAGCATTATAGGAATTGACATTTGTGATAAGACAAGTGACAGGCTTAAAATGGGATTGATCGCTGATATAGCCTCTAAAACGCCAAAGGGAAGAAATCTTGCCTGCAAAATTTTATAGCTAAAGCCGATTATTTTAATTAAAATCGTTACAATTATTAATACTTTTAAATTATTTTTGAAATTTGACATAAAAAAACCTCGCTTTTTTAATAAATAATATTCTTTTTCATAGTAAAATTATGATATAATTAAGTATAATTGATTGTGAGGTTTTAATATGAATTATAAAGATTATGTTACTACAGTACCTAATTTTCCAAAGGAAGGAATTATGTTTAGAGACATTACTCCGCTAATTAGGGATGGTAAAGCATTTAATGCATGTATAGATGAGATAGCAAAATATGGAAAGAAGGTTAACGCAACCGTTGTAATTGGACCTGAGGCTCGTGGCTTCATTTTCGGATGTCCGGTTGCCTATAAGCTAGGAATTGGATTTTCACCTGTTAGGAAGCCAGGTAAGCTTCCAAGAAATGTAATTACAGCCGAATATTCCTTAGAATATGGCTCTAATACCCTATGTCTTCTTGATGACGCTCTTAAGAAGGGTGATCGTGTTTTAATCGTTGATGATCTTCTTGCAACGGGAGGAACAGTTAAGGCTTCAATTGAGCTTGTTGAGCGTTTAGGAGCGAGCGTAGCTGGTATTGCTTGTCCAATTGAACTTCCTAGCCTAAAGGGAAGAGAGCTATTAAAGGGCTATGATGTCTTTACTCTAATGTCTTATGATGGTGACTAATTAATTTTTGTATTTAGGAAGTGATTGTATGCTTGATCGAAAATATGAATATTCTTATGAAAAAATGATGAATGAAATAGAAAAGTATATTCATAAGGAAGACGATTTAAATCTCATAAAATGCGCTTATGAATATGCTTTAAAAAAGCATACGGGACAATTTCGTAAAAGCGGTGAGCCCTATATTGTTCACCCTATTGCCGTTACAACTATTCTTGCAGGACTAAATTGTGGACCAAATACTCTTTGTGCAGGTCTACTTCATGATGTAGTAGAGGATACAGAAACAAGCCTTGATGATATAAAAACCATCTTTAATCCTGATATTGCCGAGATGGTTGATGGTGTAACTAAGGTTACAAAGCTTCAGTTTTCATCATTAAAGGCCCAGCAGGTTACAAATCATCAAAAAATGCTATTAGCAATGGCTAAGGATATCCGTGTTATTATTATTAAGCTTGCAGATCGTCTTCATAATATGCGTACGCTTGATTCAATGCCACCTGAAAAGCAGGTTCGTATTGCTAATGAAACACTTGAAATTTATGCACCCCTTGCTTCAAGGCTAGGTATGTTCAAGCTTAAGGCTGAGCTTGAGGATCGTTCCTTAAGATATATTGATCCTCAAATGTATTTTAAGATTGTAAATCTTGTTAAGGAACGTCAGGATAAGCGTAATAATATTATTGAAACCCTTGTTGGTGAGGTTAAAAACTTACTTTTAGAATCGCATCTTAAATTCCAAATTAAGGGTCGTATTAAAAATACCTATAGTATTTATAAGAAAATGATATCTCAAAATAAAGCCTTTGAGGATATTTATGATGTATATGCTATTAGAATTATTGTTGAAAGCGTAGCGGAATGTTACCAGGTTTTAGGTATGATTCATGCCCATTATACTCCGATGCAAAAGCGCTTTAAGGACTATATTGCTGTACCTAAATCTAACATGTATCAATCGCTTCATACAACTGTAATTGGTCCAAGCGGACAAACCTTTGAGGTTCAAATAAGAACTGAGGAAATGGATAGAATAGCTGAATATGGTATTGCGGCTCACTGGGCCTATAAGGAGAACGTTCATTATTCAAAGGAACGTGAGCAATACGAAATTGCTAAAAAGCTTAAATGGTATGCTGATTTACTTGAGGTTTCAGGTGAGGTCTCAAAGGAGGATGCATCTGAGCTTGTAGATAGTGTTAAATCAGATATTCTTGATACAAATGTATATGTTTATACCCCAACTGGTGAGGTAATTGATTTACCTAAGGGGGCAACACCTCTAGATTTTGCTTATAAAATTCATACGAATTTAGGTAATAAAACCGTAGGTGCTATTGTTAATAACAAGATTGTACCATTATCATATGAGCTTAAAACAGCAGATATTGTATCAATTAAGACTAATAAAAATTCCTTCGGTCCTTCAGAATCGTGGTTAAATATTGTTAAAACCAGCCATGCTAAGCATAAAATCAAGACCTTCCTTAATAAGCAAAACCGTGATGTTATTGTATCAGTTGGTAAGCAAGAGCTTGATAGTGAAATGCAGGCTCAAAAAATTGTCTTTGATTTGAATGATAAATGGGTAAGGGATAATTTTAGTAAAAATAATATTCTTACTGTTGACGATATTTATTATGAAATTGGTAAGAATTCGCTTTCAGCTAAAACGGTTTGCTTAAAAATTCAGGGTACTAATTTCTCAAGTGAGGATATCTTGCAAAAGCAAATGGAAAAGACCCGTAAGATTTTAACTACTAACTCTGAAACAGGAGTAGTAGTTGAGGGACTTCCTAATCCACAAATTAAGCTTGGTTCGTGCTGTTACCCTATTCCCGGTGATGAAATTATTGGCTATATAACTAAGGGTAATGGTATTGTTGTTCACCGTTGTGAATGCAATAATTTAAAGAATCTTGGTCATGAAAGAACTATTCATCTAGATTGGGCAACTAATATTTCGCGTAAATATCAAACCTGTATTCGTGTTTCCTCCTCACAAAAGGACACCCTTATTGGTGATTTAATGACCTGCATTAATTCTCTTGGTATGTCAATTGCCTCTATTAATGCGGTTAATACCCCAGACCTTCAGACAATTGTTAAGCTTAAGGTTTTAACTTCTAATATTAACGAGCTTAATAATTTGATTGTTAATATGAAAAAAATCGAAGCTGTTCATAATATTGAAAGGGATAACCAATAATGCGTATTGTAATTCAAAGATGCTACGATGCATCCGTAAGAGTAGATGGAAAAATTGTTGGTCAAATTGATAAGGGCTTTATGATTCTTGTAGGCTTCACTAATGGTGATGATGAATCCGTTTTAAAGAAAATGGCCTATAAGGTGGCTAATATGCGTATTTTTGAGGATGAAAATGGTAAAATGAACAAGGATTTAAGGTCAGTTTCTGGTAGTATTTTATCAATTTCTCAATTTACGCTTTATGCTAATAATAAAAATGGTCATAGGCCAAGCTTTACAGAAGCTCTAGGTTTTGATTTAGCTTCTAAATTATATGACCAATTTAATCAAATTTTAGAAAACGAATATCAAATTAAGGTTGAAAAGGGAATTTTTGGAGCTGACATGAAGGTTAGCTTTACTAATGATGGTCCAGTTACCATTATTTTAGATTCAAATAATATATAGGATGGTATAGCCATTCTATTTTTTAAGAGGTAAAAAATTATGAAAATGTATATGATTTCTTTAGGCTGTGCTAAAAATCAGGTCGATTCAGAGATGATTGTTGGCTTTATGCAGCAGGACAAGGAAAATGTTTTAATAGATAATCCGGCAGATGCGGATTTATTAATGGTTAATACCTGTGCTTTTATTGAATCAGCTCGAGAGGAGGCTATAAATACAATTCTTGATTTAGCTTCCTATAAGAAGAAGGATTCAAAGCTTGTGGTTTTAGGCTGTCTTTCACAGCGCTACAAGGATGAGCTAATTGCTGAGCTTCCTGAGGTTGATTTATTTATTTCAATTAAGGATTATGATAAGATTGCTGAGCTATTAAATGGCTTATTTAATAAGACTATTTTCTCATCTACAGCTCATCTTTCTCATTTAAGAAGAACCTATAAAACTCCACCTTATATGCGTTATATTAGAATTTCTGATGGTTGCTTAAACCGCTGTGCCTTCTGTGCTATTCCTCTAATTAGAGGTCTTTTAAAGAGCCGTACAATTGAGGATATTAAGGCTGAGGTTATGCAGGCTGTTAATGATGGTGTATACGAAATTAATTTAATTAGCCAGGATACAACTAAATATGGTTGGGATTTATATAAGAAGCTTGCTCTTGTAGATCTTTTAAAGGAGCTAGTTTCAATTGAAGGTAACTTTAAAATTAGATTATTATATTTATATCCTGATATTGTAACTGATGAATTAATTGATTTTATTAAGAATAATCCAAAGGTTATGCCTTATTTTGATATTCCTTTACAGCATTCAGAGGATAAGATCTTAAAGCTTATGAAGCGTCGTGGTATGCGTGATTTCTTAGTTGATCTAATTGCTAAAATTAGACGTGAAATTCCTAATGCCATCTTTAGAACAACTATGATTGTAGGCTTCCCACAGGAAACAGAAGAGGACGTTGATTCCTTAATTGAGTTTATGAAGGAAACTAAGTTTGATCGTCTTGGAGTATTTACCTACTCTCCTGAGGAGGGTACGCTTGGTGCGACATATGAGGGTCAAATTTCTGAAGATTCTAAGCAAGAGCGCTTTAACCGTGTTATGGAGGCTCAATTTTATATTTCTCTTGAGCAAAATCGCAAGCAAATTGGAAGTGTGCTTGATGTAATGATTGAAGATTATGATGAGGAATCATTTATGTATACTGGTCGTTCATATGGCTTTGCACCAGATGACATTGATGGGGCTATTTATGTTGCAGCTAAGGAAGAATTAAAGCCAGGCGATGTTATTAAGGTTAAAATTCTAGATGCGGATTCCTATACATTAACAGGTGAGCAAATTGAAGAGAATTAATATTGTCCTATATAGTCCTGAAATTCCTCAAAATACAGGTAATATTATGCGAAGCTGCGTTGGCTTTGATGCTAAGCTTCATCTAATAAAGCCTCTTGGCTTTTCTCTTGATGAGAAGCATTTACGAAGAAGTGCTCTTGATTATTTTGAGTATCTTGACTATGAGGTTTATGAAAATTATGATGATTTTATTAGTAAAAATCCAGATGGTGAGACCTTCTATTTAACTAGATATGGTCATAAATCACCTGCTCAAATTGATTTTAAAGCAGTTGATCCTCAAAAGCCTATCTATATTATGTTTGGAAGAGAATCAACTGGTATTCCTTACGATATTTTGCATGATAATTTAGATCATTGCTTCAGGATCCCTACAACTGATAAGATAAGATCATTAAATTTATCAAATTGTGTAGCAATTATGCTTTATAAGGCAACAAGCGATCTTGATGATAATCCTAATTTAATTAAGCATGAGCCAGATTGCTATAAGGGAGAAAATTTTATTGATAATTGGAAAAAATAAAAGGATGTGTTTTCATGTATTTTGAAACAAAGCTATTAGAATTTAATAAGGTTTTAGAGCAAATAGTTCCTTATTGTCAAACTAATGCTGGTAAAGAAAAAATAAAGGAAATTACGCCATCTGCCTCACTTAGTGTAATTGAGGCTATGCTAAATGAGACGGAAGAAGCCTTTAATGCGATTGTAAGGCTATCAGAAATCCCTCTTGGAGGCTTCAAAAATGTCTATCATCCTTTAATGCGTAGCCAAATTGGTGGCGTTTTAAGCTGTGAGGAGCTTCTTGATTGTGCATCACTGCTTTATACCTGCCGAAATGTTACAAAATATTATAAAGACCTTAGTGGCTTAAAGCTTGACCTTTCAAGCCTCGATAAATATTTTAGCGCTATTAGCTCAAATAAGAAAATAGAAGAGGAAATAAACTCAGCTATTGGACCAGATCTAAAGCTTAATGATAATGCATCAATGGAGCTTTTTAAAATAAGAAGAAGGCTTAAGATGGAGGAAACACATTTAAGAAATTTTATGAATTCCTGCCTTCAATCTAAAGCCTCAATGCTTCAGGAAATGGTTGTAGCATCAAGAGACGGTCATTTAACATTGCCAATTCGTGCTGAATATAAAAATCAAATCAAAGGTATTGTAAGAGACTCATCTGCCTCAGGTACTACCTACTTTATTGAGCCTGAGGAAGCTTATAAGATTACCTGCCAAATTGAAATTATTAAAAATGATGAGAAAAAGGAGGAGGAGCAAATTATTCGTGGTCTTTCTCAGCTTATCGCATTTATTAGCGCAGAAATGCTTGTAAGCCATGAAAATTTATTAGCTCTAGACCTAATATTTGCCAAAGCTAAATACGCTCTTGAGCATAATATGACAAAGCCAATTATTAATGAGGATGGTATTGTTGAAATTAAAAATGGAGCTCACCCTTTAATTGATGAAAGCATTGTTGTAAAAAATGATGTAAGCCTTGGGAAGGACTATGACACCATTATTATTACTGGTCCTAACACGGGTGGTAAGACCGTTCTTTTAAAAATGGTTGGTCTTGTAACCTTGATGATGCAAGCAGGCCTTTATGTTCCTTGTAAGGAAGGTACTAAATTAAATGTCTTTGATAACGTATTTTCCGACATTGGTGATGAGCAATCAATTGAGCAATCGCTTTCAACCTTCTCATCACACATGACTAATATTTCTAATATTGTAAATAAATTTACCTATAATTCCTTAGTTTTACTTGATGAGGTTGGTTCGGGAACGGATCCTAAGGAGGGTGCAAGCCTTGCGATTGCGATTATTGATTATTTCACTAAAAAGGGTGGTCGTGTTATAACCACAACCCACTATTCGGATTTAAAGGCCTTTGCCTATAATAATCCTAAAATTATTAACGCATCAGTTGAATTTAAGGCCGAGGATTTAATGCCTACCTATAAGCTTCAAATTGGTGTTGCTGGTCGTTCAAACGCTATTTTAATTTCTAAAAGATTAGGCCTTAAGGAGGAAATTCTTGATGAGGCAAAGCGTGTCTTTGATGATTCAATGAGTGATACCTCATCATTAATTAATAAAATTGATGAAGAAAATGAGAAAATTAGTAATATTAAGGCTTCCTACGAACATAAAATAAGTGAGTACAATAGACAGCTAGAGGCCTTAAACAAGCAAAAGCATGAGCTTGAGGCTAACTATGATAGCATTATTAAGAAGGCAACAGATGAGGCTAACAAAATCTTACTTGATGCAAAGGAAAAATCTAATGGTATTCTTGAGGAGCTTAATAAGCTTAAGAATGAGGAATACTTCAAAGAGCATAAGCTTGCAAGCGTAAAGCATGATATTTCTAATTTAACAACGCTTAAGAAGGATGAAAATCTATTTGATGATAAAATCATTGTTGGTGATTATGTCTATATTAAGTCATATCAAACAACCGGTGAGGTCCTAAAAATTAAAGGTGATAAATATACTGTTAGAGTCGGAAAGTTTGAAATGAATTTTAATCGTAACGAAATTTCCTTTGATTCTCATAAGAAGGCTCAGCCAATTAAGCCTCCAAAGAAGCCATCTGTGCTTGTAACAAAGACATCAAGTGCTAAAATGACGCTTGATTTAAGAGGATACCGCTATGATGAGGTTAAGCCAGCAGTAGAAAAGTTTATTGATGATGCTTATCTTGCTTCCATGCCCCAGGTAAATATCATTCATGGCTTTGGTACAGGTGCAGTAAGAGAAGCCCTATATAAATATCTTAAGACATCAAGCTATGTTAAGAGCTATCGCTTTGGTGGTGAAGGAGAAGGCCTAAACGGTTGTACTGTTGTATATCTTAAATAAGAGGCTGATAATTTGACCGAATATCCAATCAAGGATTTTACAAGTGGAAGAGCAATTGTATTATTTTACGCTGGTTATCACAATAATTGTAATATTACACTTAATATGCTTACGGATATAGAAAAAAGATATACTAATATTAAATTTATTAAGGTTAATACATCTAAGTATTATAAAATGAAGGAAAAGTTTCAACTACATATTTTACCAGCAATTTTGTATTTTAAGGATGGTATTTTAATTGATAGCGTTAAAGGCTCATTTAATTACCATCAAATTGAAGGAATGATTCAAAGGAGTTAATTATGAAAATTGGACTAATTATACAGGATTTTAACTTTGAGGCTGATTTAAATGAATTTGATTATTTAATAGGTGTTGATAGAGGTGCCTTTATGGCCTATCTTCATAATGTTAAAATTGATCTTGCAATTGGTGATTTTGATTCAATTAGCCCATCAGAGCTTGAAAAAATTAGTAACTATACTAAAATGATTAAGCTTAATCCTATTAAGGACATGACTGATACAGCTGAGGCCATAAGCTATGCCTTTAATTTATCATCAGATGTAACTATGCTTGGAGGAATTGAGGGTAGAAGAATTGAGCATTTTATTGCTAATTTATGTCTACTTAAAAGGTATCCTAAGCTTAAAATTTTGAATCAAAATTCCTTAATTTTCTTAGCAAATAAGGAATCTTGTATGCCATCTAATTATAAATTTGTAAGCTTTTTTGCCCTAGAGGATGTAAAGAATTTATCACTTTCAGGCTTTAAATATAATCTTTCAAATTATAATTTGAAGCAATATGATTCCTTATGCATTTCTAATGAAATTATAGCTAAAAATAATCTCGTTAAATACAGTGATGGTAGCTTAATGGTTATTCTAACTAAGGATGATAAAATATCCTAAAAAATTGTCTATAAGGCTTGCATAATAGTTCAAAAAGATATAAACTATATATGGTGTTGCAATGGGGAGCCGTTTGGCTGAGAGGTTATTTAGTTAACGACCCAAGAACCTGATCTAGGTAATGCTAGCGTAGGTATTGGTTACATTATTTTTAGGAATTTATATTTTTATATGTTCATAATTACAATGTTTTTAATTCTTCTAGTATTGCTAGAAGAATTTTTTTATTATTCAAAGGAGCGTTAAAATGAAAAAAAACAAATTAACAATTAGAGTTGCAACAGAAATTGCTATTTTCGCAGCTCTAGCCTTCGCTCTTGATGCTATTCAGGGCGGAATTTTTAAGGGAGTTTTCCCTTCAGGTGGTTCAATTGGCTTTGGAATGCTGCCAATTCTTGTAATTGCATATCGAAGAGGCTTTGTACCAGGAATTATATGTGGCTTTATTGTAAGCTTTATTCAAATGCTTGGAGGAATTTATGTTATCAATGGCTCATCATTTGATAATAGCTTTTTACAGGTAATGGGACCATTTTTACAAATTATTCTTGATTATATTTTAGCCTATACTGTAGTAGGCTTTGCAGGCGTATTTTCAAAGTCATTTAAGGAAGCAAACTCAAAGGGTAAAAAGGTAGGCTATATTTTATTAGGATCTATTTTAGGAGGCCTTTTAAAATATGCATGTCATGTTATTTCTGGAGGATTATTCTGGTTAAATAGTGGTGCTAAATTCTGGGGTATCGCTGATGATTCTTGGATTTATTCTTTCGTATATAATGGTGCATATTGTATCCCTAATATTATAATTTGTGGAGCAGTAATGGTTATATTTGCTTTATATTATGATAAGGTTTTATTCCCTGCTGATATAAGCGAAGTTACAAAGGAGGACTAATTAAATGAAAAAGAGTATATTATACACATCACTTGGTGCCTTTGTGGTTATCACCTTTCTTATAAAAATCATTTTATCATTTTCAAAATATAATGATGGATTTGGTACATCAATTGAAATAGATGAGGAAGCTTTAGTATTTTTTGTGGCTGGGGTTTTTATTCTTATAGGTGGGGTTT
>ERZ780030.743-NODE-743-length-12129-cov-2.638645_pt1 | contig 12129 bp, 14 predicted proteins | sample MGYA00511857_ERZ780030 | MGnify/ENA primary metagenome ERZ780030 (study PRJEB29588, sample SAMEA2162530) | human gut metagenome | biome: human gut; feature: human-associated habitat; material: faeces | place: Denmark | collected 2008/2010 ... | reverse complement strand
TTTCATTTTTTAATATTTTTAATTAAAAATATTATCGAAGAAAAAAAAGCCGGTAAAAAAATAACAACCCCAACAGCAATTGCCATAACACCACCAACATCTGGACTCTTATTTATAAGAAAATGTATAATCGGACCAAAAGTCATTGCAATAAACCAAAAGCCAGTAACGACTACAAATATAATTGGCATTATTAGCTGTGAAACATCATTTTTCAATTAAATCCCTCCAAATCTTTTAATTTCTTTTGAACTTAATAATACCACAAATTCAAACGGATTTAACTTTTTTTTAATTAATATCGATTGTAACTGTAAGTCGTAAAATTTAAAATGATACTATATATTTTGTTATCAGCTCATTTTGTAATAATTCATATAAGTTCCATTTCGAGAAGAATCAGCACTTTCAATAAATAGCTTGAATTTATATTCATTAGAATTAGTATCAAATTCATAGCGAATTTCAAAAATCCAAACCGAATCTTTTATAAAGTAACCATTATTCAAAGTGTTATTCCTTACATAATAGAACTTGTATAATTTACTCGGATTATCATCAAAATAGTCGGACAAATCCTTCTTTGGCTCTATAATATACCAATTTTCATTTGTATCCATACTGAACTTTTCAGTTCTTGGCTTACCAAACATCCCTTTATAATTTGTCTTTAAATACGAAAAATAGATTTCTGCATTTTCCATAAATGTATCTTCATTCGGGCAAACTTGTGAAAACGAGTATCCATTGTTAAACCATGTATCACTTGAATGCATATCACCTGATAATCCTATCGGTGCAGTCAAACCAGCAAGGCCCTTTGCAGATAGTTCTTCTTCTGTAAACCATTTTGTTGTATCGTGAACAGAATTTATGTTTTCATCACTGACATCATTATTTCCACACGCAACTAAAGTGACACAAGTAATTGATAAAAGTACTATATAAACAATAATTGACAATTTTCTTCTTAACATATTCTTTCGACCTCCATTTATTAACATTTTTATGCAATAGCTTTTAGATTGCATATTCACCTATGGATTGTACATTTGCTCAGATTGTCACGCTCGAAAGATTGGTGCAACCAGAGAATATATAACCACCCAGAGAGGTTACAATTGTAAGGTGTTCTAGGGTACGTGTTGCGGAAATAACCAGAATTTTCGCTCGGATACCTCAGCTACGTTTCCTTTCATTGAATCACGTCGACTATTTCCTGACTATAATAATACCAAAACGCTATTGCTTGCGACTGAACGGCGTCCTTCGTTGCCTTTTGCCTTACGAGGAAGACAAAGCCTTTCACCCGCATTTCATCGTTTGGCATAAACTCCCAGACGTGGAATTCTTGCAAATTCAGCATTGAAGTCCACCCATTCACTGAAGGCTTTCCTTCGTTTTCTTCCAGTTCCAAAAGATCACCATAGACGGACTTTCCTCCATCATCACGGTTTTTCAAATATCTTTCGTTGTACGGTATCACCTTGTATTCCAGTCCTAAACCAGCAACCGTTGCTTTTTCCTCTTCGGTCAATTCTCTTATATAATGACGGTACATTTTCTCGCTCTCGTCCCAAGCACTTGCGGGGACACCTATTTTCACAATGCGCGGATTGCTTTTGTTGTAATAAAATACGAACTTTTTTTCGTCTTGCGTTTCTGCATCGTAAGATAATTGAAAGCCCGAAGAATCAACGTCTCGACTAAACAGGCAGGCAACACTCTGAGAAATTGCATTTTGTCGTTTCGATTTCAAAGTGTAAGTCTTTTGCTCGGATGCGGTGCTTGCCTTGTAGTAGTAATTTTTAGGCGTGCGCACGGATACATTTATCGAAGTCCCAGGTTGAACAATCTGTCCGTCTCCTGTACTGTATTTTGTTATGTTTGTATATTCTTCTTCGTAAAACGAATAGAGAATGTTGTAAATTCCGTTGCCGGGGATTGTTTCAATCGAGTTGTTATAAAAACAGATATACCAATTACCTCCGTTTACTGAAAACTCCAATTGTTGAGCCGCGTCTTTATCCTGTAAGTAATCGCCAAGATTTCCCACTTCAACGTAGACTTCTCCCGTATGGTTCTGCCAAATCTCTTCTATCGTCGGGGTTATCTCTCTATCTTTCAGTTTTATTCCGCACGCGGTAAGCGTTGCAACTGCACAAATAACCAGTGCAATTGTCAGAAAAACACTTAAAGTTCTCTTTTTCATAGCGAAAACCTCCTTTTGTTCTTTTAGACTTTTGCTATTAGCCATTTAAATAGTTTTGCCTTGCATAACCGTTAAATTTTGTTTGTTGTTTAAAGATGGTCAAATCCTCCTACATTGATACCAATAGTTGCAGTCTGTTCCGGAGCCACAGAACGATATATGTAACTTCTTTCCCGTTCGGTTTCCATCGCTTTTCTTTATTTTATTATAACATATACCATATTTCGATGCAACATTTGGAATTTATGGGGCCTCTCCAAACAAGATATTTTATTTAAACCATTTCGTTCCGTAGTAACATTTAAGAAATAAAAAAGCCCTGCAAAAGCACCTAGTGGTAGTTCTACAAGGTTGACTTCTAACTTGGCAAATAGGGCAAAAATCTCTTTATGCAAACAAAAAAGGTTCAATACTATTGCATAAAACCTATAGTATAATAATGTATTACCTTACAGCATTTCGACAAGATTAGCACCCCTTCTTATAATCGTGTAAAATTTTAGCACCCTTTGTATTAAATCGTGTAATTTGTTAGCACCTTTTAGCACCCTAAATTTTAACTTGACATTTGCCTCTTTTAGAGTGACTTATCACATACGAAGGAGGTCTTTTTATTATGACAAAGAAACAAGCTGAAGCCGAGATGAAATATCGTCTTGCAGTTCTTCTTCTAAATGATTTATTAGAAAAAGGCAAAATAACAAAAGGTGAACTTCTTATGTATAAGAAAAAATTAATTACAAAATATAAACCACTAATTGGTTGCTTGGAGGTGAAAATTTGAAAAAGAAAATTATTGCAATATCGCCTGAAGAGCAAAAGAAAAAAGCTAAAATTACTCCAATAGAAAAAATAAAAGTTGCTGCTTATTGTAGAGTATCTAGTGAAACAGATGAACAACTTAATAGCTTATCAGTCCAAAGAAAATATTTTGATGAGTTATTCGCTGCTCATTCAGATTGGACTAATGAAGGTATTTATTATGATGAAGGAATATCAGGTCTTGGCATGAAAAGACGAGCTGGTTTTAACAAAATGGTTGATGATGCATTAGCTGGTAAAATTGATCTGATTATTGTTAAATCAATTTCAAGATTCGCTCGTAATACAGTTGATGCACTAAAAACAATAAGAGATTTAAAAGCCAAAGGTATTAGAATCATTTTTGAAAAAGAAAATATTGATACTTCTGATACTAAAAGTGAATTTATATTAACTATAATGTCTTCTCTCGCTCAACAAGAATCACAATCCATTTCAGAAAACGTAAAATGGGGAATTAGAAAATCTTACGTCGAAGGCAAAGTAAAAATTCCTGGTTTTTTTTACGGATACAAATATTGTGGTAAATATTCATTTCAAGTCGATAAAGAGGAAGCCAAAATAGTATGTTTAATTTATAAAATGTTTTTAGAAAGGAAGGCTAGGAATCAAATAGGTGCTTACCTTGATAAAAATAATGTACCAACAGCTACAGGTCTTGAAAATGCAAAATGGTCTAGAAATGTTGTTAATAGTATACTTACAAATGAAAAATATTGTGGAGATGCTATTTTACAAAAAAGGTATGTCCAAGATTACATAACTAAAAAACAAGTAATAAATGATGGAAAGTTAACTAAATACTATGTAAAAAACAATCATGAAGCAATAATACCAAGAGCAACATGGGAACTTACTCAAGAAATTTTAAAATCAAAAAGATATGAAAATAAGCAAAATAACTTATTTTCATTAATGATAAAATGTTCTAATTGTGGAGGTTGGTATCAGTCTAAAACACAAACAAGAGATTATTTTGTTAGAACATTTAAATTCTACCAGTGTGAAAACAAATTAACTAAAACAAAGGAATGCAAAAATAGTTGTGACATTACGCAAGATCAACTTGAAGTCCTCTTTCATGATGCCACACTTGAGCTATATGATGTGTTCCCTGAAGTACTTGATGATTTGTGCTCTATTACCGAGAAAATAATCGAAGGTAAAAGAAAACAAAATAGACTTAAAAAAGCATTTAAAGAAAAACCTAATTTTATAATTAGTGAATATGAAAAGACATCATGGCCAGTACTGGTTGATTATGCAGAAATTACTCAAAATACATTAACTTTTCATTTTCTTAATAAAGGACTAATTACCGAGAATTTTGTAAGATGGAAGCCTATAGAACATTTTGAAAGAAAGACAAAAAGCCCACCCAAGCAATAAGCCTGGATGGGTTGTTTTTAATTTAGTTTTTATATTCCATTCCATTCTTGAATTTAAAAGTTATACTTCCGTCCTTATTTACAATCGCTTCATCAAGCATAATATTCCATAGTGTTAAATCAAATTCATTTATCATAATTGGTGCTTCTTTTATATCAGCAATAAATAGATTCATAGATTTACTTTTTATTTCTCTGCTATCACGTTCACTGATAGCTTCATCTAATTGCTGTTTTAGAATATCATATTGAGCTGTCATGCTATTGTATTTTTTAATGTATGCATCTTGGTCTTGAGCTTTTAATGCATTATCGTGAATTAAATTTTCAACCAATGTTTTAGTATCAGATATATTCCCATTTAATTCTTCTATTCTTTTATCTATTTTAGTAGTATCAGTCAACAACCCAATTAATTCTTTTGCAGACTTAATAACCTCTTCCTTGTTTATCATAATAGCACTATAAGCTTCTATAAATCTTTTATTAACATCTTCCCTTAGAACTGATGGTGTATCACATTTATCGTCTTTCATTGAATATTTTTTATTACATTGCATTATCTCTTTTCGATATTGCGTATTTGAATGCCATACTTTTAAACCATAAAAATGGCCACAGCATCCACAAATTAATTTTGATGAGAATGGATTATTTTTTGAATAGGCATATCTAAATTTATCCCTTTTCTTTAATTCTTCCTGAACCATATTCCATTCGTCTTTATCAATTATTGCTGGGTGACTATTCTCAACATAATATTGAGGTAGAACTCCTTTATTTTTCTTAACAGTATGGTCAAGATAATTATCAACGTATCCCTTTTGAAGCAAAGCATCGCCTTTGTATTTCTCATTTGTTAATATAGCTGTAATATTATTGATTGACCACTTACCTTCAGGATTAGAAGGTTTAGGGACTTTCATCTCATTAAGATAATCAGCAATAGCCGCTCTTGAATAACCTTCTCTTGCGTATAATCTATAAATCAACCTAACTACTTTTGCCTGTTCTTCATTAATTACAATCTTTCCATCAACTTTGTCATACCCTAGAAAAATTTTATAAGGCATAGATACCTTACCTTCTTTAAAGCCCCAGCGTTTACCAATTTTGACGTTCTCACTAATGCTTCTTGATTCTTCCTGTGCAATGGCAGCAAGCATAGATAAAACCATTTCACTTTTTGAATCAAAGGTCCATAGATTTTCTTTTTCAAAGAACACCTCAACTCCTGCAGCTTTTAACTTTCTAATATAAGAAATGGTATCAAGGGTATTTCTTGCAAATCTTGAAATTGATTTTGTAATGATGAGATTTATTTTCCCCTCAAGAGCATCCTCAATCATTTTATTAAATTGAACACGCTTCTTTGTATTTGTTCCAGATATTCCTTCATCAGCATATACATTAATATATTCCCAATCTATTCGTGACTGGATGTAACCAGTATAATAATTAACCTGAGCTTCATATGAAGTATATTGTTCATCTGAATCAGTTGAAACACGTGCATAAGCAGCTACTTTTCTTTTAACATTAGCAACAATACTTTGATGTGTTAAAGGATTAATTGTTGATGGTATTACTCTGACTTTACCCATTTTCCATTCACTCCTCTTTTAAGGCTTTTTTCAATTTCTTTTGACCTTGTTCTTGCTTTTTCTTTCATTTCAGGAGTCCAGCTATTTTTTCTAGTTGGATCAACCCATTTAATTTCATCAGTTGTTCCATCAAATAAATGAATTTCTAAAACATTGTTAGGCTTTGCAACAATATAATCTATTTTCTTATTGAATAAATCCTCATCGAATTCATTAATTCCAAGATAACTATTAATAGCCTCATATAACTTTTCTTCAGGTATCTGTTTAGATTCCATACAGTTCTTTTTACCTTTCATATTAAAGGTAGAACAAATCCAATATTGATTATATTTGGTTATTTTGTGTTGGTAAGTGCTACCGCAGCAACTACATTTTATTTTTTGAGTAAATGGATAAGTAATATTTCTTTTGCTGACGTCAAGTTTAAATCTTTTAGCTCTTTCTTCTTTAATTAACTGAGCTTTCATAAAAGTTTCTTTATCAATGATAGGCTCATGATCATCTTCAACATAGTATTGTTTCAATTCGCCTCTATTAATTTTCTTTTTCTTACTTAGAAAATCAGGTCTAAATGTAGTTTGAAGCACTCTATCTCCTATGTAATTGATATTAGTAATTACTCTTAAAACATTGCTCTTTATCCATTTTCCACCCATTGTAGACTTAATTTCTTCTTCATTTAAAGCCTTAGCAATTGCCATAACTCCTAACCCATTAATGTACATATCAAAAATTCTTTTAACTATTTTAGCTTGCTCAGGAATAATCTCTAAGGTTCTACCATTTAACTTATAACCAAAGTTATCATTGCCACCCCACGCTATTCCTTGTTCAAAATCCTTTTTAATACGCCATTTCATGTTTTCACTTACTGACCTTGCTTCCTCTTGATAATAGCTTGCAAGAACGGTAAGCATAAACTCGCCTTCTTCGGATAACGTATGCATTTTTTGTGATTCAAAATATACATCCACATTAATGGCCTTAAGCATTCTAACTGTTTTAATTACTGTTTCTGTGTTTCTGCCAAATCTACTAATTGATTTAGTAATTATCATATCAATTTTCCCAGCTTTAGCATCTTCAATCATTCTTACGAATTCTGGTCTATCTTCTTTAGTCCCTGATATGCCTTCATCCGTATAAACACCAGCAAATTGCCATTCAGGATTAGAAGATATCAATTTGTTATAATGACTTACCTGACTTGAAAGTGATTGTAGCATTGCATCTTTATCTTTTGATACACGAGCATAAGCACAAACCTTTTTTATTTTTTTAATTGGAGCAATTGCACCAATTTCAGTTACTATTTTCATTATCTATTCACGTCCTTTCGCTACTATACATCACTCTATTTTCGTCTTTTATCAAGTCATTTAGACGATAAATACTATCAGGTTTGATACAATATTTTTTAGCTAAAAAGGACTCAGATTTTATAGCATCTTCTTGTGATATAATTTGCTGTTTTAACATATTTTTAACAATAATTAATGAATTATAATAGTTTCTAATGTTATCGTAATTTAGCATTTAGATACCTTCTTTCGTTCATTCCAAAAATGGTATCTACATGAATCATTACAAAATGTTTTCTTTTTCTTTCCTGGAATTAATATTAATTTCTGGCCACAATACTTACATACATTGGTTTCTTCTTTTTCAGCTAGTGCATTTCTAACTGATCCAATTGATATGTTTAAAGTTGATGCAATTTTTTTATATCCAAGGCCATCACCATTTAATTTGATAATTTTATTTTTTGTCTTAGCGTCCATATTCTTATGTCCTCCTAGTCCTTTGATGGCAATAAGTCATTAAATTTGCCGAAATATTTTTACTTCCTTTTCAAATATAATTTCATGACTAACTACTGCCTATGACTAAGGCTTGATGAAACGTAAAAAGTTTGGTTGAACACAAAAAAAGAGGCAAATTAATGCCTCAAAAAATTACATATTATCTACCACAAAATTTTAAAAAATCTGGATCATCAATTAAATCATAAGGTATTCTTCTTTGAACTGCTGCTATTTCATCAGCTGTATAAATAATCCCTGAATCATAATCTTTTAAACTTCCATCTTCAAGAAAAGCAATTCTTGTTGATTCGATTTCATTCATATTTTTTAGAAGTATCCATACCTTATCACCAAGTTCCATATCAGCCCTTTCAGGGTTAAAACAGTAGGCCTCAGGTTCGCTTTTAAACACTGATTTGATTAGTTCTTCGCCTGTTGAATAAAAGCCTTTGTACGCCCTTTGTAGCGATTTTTTGTTTGGAAGAATTAACCTTATAACAGTATCCCAATGATTATCAACTACTAAGCAATAACCATGCTCAGTATCATACACCCTTGTTATAATCGTTCCATCCATTAATTTTCTTCTATCCCAGAAGAATCTACCACCTTTATACTTTGGTAAGTTGTCTTTTTCTAATATCATATTTTGCATTCCTTTCACTTATTATATAGTGGTTTGAAATGCAAATTTCGACAAAAATTTTAAACTTTTTTAAATAAATTGAAATAGTTCCATTTGAGTCTCACTATAGTCTCAGCATTGTTTCAATTTGGCTAAAATGCTTTTTACTACAGCTAAATATTTCTCTAGCTCTTTCTTATCTTGTTTGCTTTGATTTTCATTATTTACTAGATCTTCAGTTTCAATGATTTCAGTATGTAAAATACCTACAAGAGCCTTTCCTTCTTTTTTAGTTAACTCTAACATTTAAAACACCTGCTTTCTGAATTTTATTTATCAGTACTTCAATATTCAATTCGATTTTAGCAAATATTTTATCTTTGTCAAATGAGGCTCTGATGGGCCTACTTGATTTTTGAGAAAAAAATAAAAAGGTGCTTATTTTAAATTTTAGAAATAACTCAATTAAGAGCATTTTTTCTCAAATCATTAAATAAACACCTATGAAAACATTTTCATTATTTTTTTGAATTTTAGCTCAAATATACCCATTATCACTTATTATTTTTATTATAGTCAATAACCAGTTTAGCTTCAGCTTCAGTTCTATAAAGTCTTGATTCTCTTACTCGGTAGCCACCTCTGCCTTGAGGATATCTTACTAAACAAAAACCTCCAGAAGATTTTATTACATACACTTCTTTAACAAATATGGATGATTCAATAATAAATGCTTTATCGCCTGCTTGAAACTTTGAATTCATTTAATCATCCTTCTTTCTATTATCAATTGAAAAAAAGAGGCAATTTAATGCCTCAAAAAATTACATATTATCTATTCCAATTTTTTTAAAATTCTAAATCAAAGTGTTTGATTTTCCTACAAGAACTTTTATTTTTTCATCTTTTTTTAAAGAAATTGCTGGATCCAAAAATATTTTATATATAATAATTTCTTTATTCTCATTCGTTTCAGTCAAAATAGTTAATTCAATTTTTCTAGCTGAAATTTCATAAATATTTACTATTTTAGCTTCTTTCATTTGATAATTATCTTTGGATATATTTATCAGTTTTATTCCATAATACGTAATAATTGTACCACAAAATATAATTACAATCACGCATCCATAGATAAGAAAATAAAATGCAAAATCTTTAAGATTAACTTCAGTGTCTGCTATTATTAATAAGAAAATCAAAAAAATAATTACTAACCATACACATGCACAAAACAAATGGAAACGGAAACGATTATGGAACCATTTATATTGACTTGTCATTTTATAATTCATAATAAATGTAACCTCAATCTACTTAGCACAAGTAACTGTGATATCACCTATAACTACTCTTCCTTTATTCTTTTCATAATTAACTTGATTAGTATGTACTAAAAATCTAATTTTTCTAACATCAGAATTAAAAGAGTATGAAAATAAATCTAATTCATCTTTATTTTTTGACAAAGTATCTAAATTAAAATCGATTGCATCAATCCATTTTCCGTCTTCGGTTGCATATTGAAATAATATATATGAGTTTTTAGAATTCAAATATTCTTCATTAGACCATAAGCCTAACGAAAATTCCACAGAATAAAGAGCTTTTTCAAAATCAAGTTCTAACCAAGCAGTATCAACATTATTTCTTTTAGCAGATAACGCTAAATATTGCTTATTAATATAACCACATCTATATCTTTCTGTTTTAAAAGAAAATCCATTTTCTAATGTCACTGATGTATTTTCAATTTCATCAACATATTCATTTTTATATCCAAATTCTGCTGGATGAATAGATTGAATTTCTTCCTCTAACGGAGAATCGTATGTTACCATCGGCGTATAATTTCCTACCGCAGTCCAAAAATATCCACTTATTCTTAAATAAACTGTTTGACCTTTTAACATTGAATATACTATAGAAAAATTTCTACCTTCGCCATGATCATCATCATAAGCTAATCGTCCATTCGTTTCTCTTGCTGGAACAATTTCATTAAATAATTCGCCATAAGTATCCATTGAATTAATTGAATAAAAGTTATATTTACCATTTTCTGGTGCAGTAAAATGATACCAATGATATTCACCTTTTCGTAATTGTTTAGCTTCCTCCGAATAATTATCTAAAAACAATTCTTCATCTCCACCAGTATTTACGTTTGATAAATATTGTCCATTTTTGCTTAATGCAGTTGTTACGTCTCCTTCATTTCTCAATGCATATGTACTTCCACGAAATACTGTATCATTTGTATAAACAGGTATTGTATCACTTATTGTACTATATCCATTTTGATCATATGTTGGAGTAAAGTTACAATGATAATTCCATTGTACTAATCCGAATGGTTCTTCTGTTTCAATTGAATAAGAACTAGTTATTTTTATTGCTTCATTAATAGTAGGATTTAATGTTCGTTCAAAAGAATTTTTTAAATATCTTACATGTTCTAATAAATAAAACTGTGTAGTATCAAAGGCTTCTGGATGTAACATTTGTGCACCTAGAGCAGCACCTTCAGTTAACAACGTATCAAAAATGGTATATGCAAAACTTGCCCCTGTACTCATATCAACTAAACTCAAAATTATTCCTGTAACAGTTGATATTCCATTAATAATTTCAATTTTTCTTTCAATTGAAGCTCTTAGTTTTATATTTTCTTTAACAATATTTGCAAGAGCATATTCATATTTAGTTAAGAAATCATAAATTTGTTGTCTCCACTCATCATCCCAAATATAAAATGCTGCTTGCGTTATTCTTTTATCTTTTCCCATGTATGAAAAATAAGGATTATTATACATTTCAAAATTCATTGGGGTTATAGATGTTCCTGACATATCATATGCAATTACACCAACTTCTGGATTGCCAAATGTTGATAATGGTGCAATTCCAAATGGATCATAGTCAGACACCCAAACAGCACCTTTAGCACCTTTGTTAAAACGCATATCTGAAATACTTGCACTAGTTGAAGTATAAGCTATTTTACCAGTTAAATTATAATTATTAGCTGCATCAAAAGTATTATTATAAGGGTACACACGTAAATAATAAGTTCCTGGTCCAACTTCTATAAAAATCCTCTCAGAACTATTGCTTGCATATCTTGATTGTTTAATTAAAGAAACACTATCTTTATCTTTGCCAGCATATTTACTATTATTATGGACATACAAATCTAAATCATAATCGCAATTCTCTGGAATATTTTTTAAAGAAATATCTATTTTAGCATTTCCCATTAAATCAAACCTAAAATAATCTTCATCGACATCCCTTTTAATTAATCCCCATAACCATTCATTTCTATGTAACGTTGCATAGATTGAGAATGTATAATCATTAGTATTATTTATAGAATTTGAAATAATAGTAGCCTCTGAAAAAGAATTATTATTTTCATATTGGTCTTCTTTAGCATCAGCAGAATAAAGAACATATGGTTGTTCTATGATTTCATAATCTCCATAACAAGGTTCTAAATATTCCTTTGAATCTCCTTCTACATCAAAACTATTATTTATGTTTTTCAATTTCTTCTGATGTAATTGATAATTTGTAGTAGTTTCACCAGAAGTAATATTTTTTGGATTTGTTATACTACACGATAAACTTATTGCTAGTATCATTGTAAAGAAAAGCACAATCTTTT
>ERZ780030.741-NODE-741-length-12137-cov-3.437924_pt1 | contig 12137 bp, 11 predicted proteins | sample MGYA00511857_ERZ780030 | MGnify/ENA primary metagenome ERZ780030 (study PRJEB29588, sample SAMEA2162530) | human gut metagenome | biome: human gut; feature: human-associated habitat; material: faeces | place: Denmark | collected 2008/2010 ... | reverse complement strand
TTGGATTTTTCAATTTTAATCTTGTTGATTTTATTTTTAACACCGGTTCAGTTATGTCTCGTATCATTTATTCTGTTGTTGGAATTTGTGCTATTTTCAATATATTGATCTTTTTCTTTAGGATTGATAAGAAAGACGATATGTAAAAAAATGTCTATCACATGATAGACATTTATTCTTTCTTGGAGTCTCTTATTTCATCGGCCATTTCCTTTATTTTTCTAAAACGATGATTAAGAACTGATTTAGTAATCATTTCTCCATAGTCATTATTTAAAATTTCTAAAAGCTCCTTAAATGAGGAATCAGGATTTTCCTTTCTTACCTTCATAATAAGTAAAATTTTGGGATCCATTTTCTCAAGAGGATAATTATATTCAAGGCACTGAATATTAGCAAGCTGCTGCTTGGCTGCGTCAAGGGTCTTAAAGCCATTAGCAATTTCACTATTAACCTTACGATTTAAATCATTCTTAAATTCTCTTTGAATTTGAAGCTCCTCAAGCTTAAAAACCATTTGGCTTACACCAATGATTCTTAGAAAATCTGCAATTGAACCTATTTCTTTAATATAAATAATAATATCATTTCTTCTTTTTGACATTTTAGCATTTAAATCAAAGCTGTTCATAAGACGCTGAATATAGACCGCTTCCGTATCATTTCTTGTAGCTATCTCAAGATGATAATCACTTTTTGAAGGATCATTTACTGAACCACGAGCTAAAAAGGCTCCTCTTAAATAGCTTTTCCTGCAGCATTCACGTGATTCATAATCAGCGTGATTAGGTGATTCATTTAAAAATAAATTCATCTCATTAATAATCGTTTCACATTGACTATTAACAACAACCTCATAGGTTTTCTTTTTTAAAAATCTTGTAGCCTCCTTGGTTAAAAGATTCATTTTTGGGTCATATAAATCCTTAATTAGACGCATGAAATAAACTGCCACATGACTATTAGCACTTTGAAAAACAATTTCAAACTGACCATTCGTTCTTACAATTTCACTATTTAATCTAAGCATCGCCTCAAGGGAGGCCATTTTACAATGGCCAGGCATTTCCTTGATGGTTGAGGCCTCATCCTTACAATCAGATGCAAATGACATGTTCCTATTCTCCTAAAATCGAAATTATACTCAATAAATCCTTAACACAATAATTAGGGTTAAGCTTTTCACATTCTTCAAACTTTTCTGAGTACATCACATCACATGTTTTAACGTGAGCATTAATGCCAGCCTCAATATCAGATGGATTATCCCCAACATATAAAACATTAGCCTCAGGCTTTAAAATCTCAAGCGCCTTTAAAATGCCATCTGGAGCTGGTTTAGGATTTTCAACCTCGTCGCCTCCTAAAATAACATCAAAATATTTAGCCATATCATACAAATCAAGGCCAAGCAAAATAGTATCCTTCCTCTTTGATGATACAACACCAAGCTTATATCCCTTACGGTGAAGAGTCTTTAGCATATCAACCGCACCATCAAAGGGCTTAATATTTTCTTTAGTATGATTTTCCTCATTATATTTTTTATAATAGCTAATCATTTCTTCAATTTGCGCCTCATCAGAAGAATATCTGCTAAAGGTATCGTGAAGCGTTGGTCCAAAGAAGGAAGAAAGCTCCTCATCTGTTAGATTATGCTTAGGGAAGAAACGCTGGAAGGTATAAATAAAGCTTTTATCAATTAAAGGCTTAGTATCTAGTAGTGTTCCATCTAAATCAAATAAAACAGTATCAATACGGTTTTTCTTAACCGCATTTAAAATATCCTGATAATAATCCTGAGGTCCAAACTTCCTCTTTAAAATAAGGAATAAAAGACCAAGAGCAATAAAGATAGCACTTAATAAAATAGATACATAAACGCCACCAATCATTAATACCTCATTTGCACCTGATTTAGATCTAAGGGTCTCCGTGATAATTCTTACCATACCATACCAGCAAAGATATGCCCCCATTAAATCACCTGATTTAAGTTTCTTAAATTTTCTTCTTAAAACAAGCATTATAATAGCACCAAGTAAATTAAGGCTTCCTTCATAAAGGAAGGTTGGATGACGATATTTACCTGAAATATACATATTATCCGTAATAAACCTTGGAAGTAAGACCTTAAATAAGGCAACATTTTTAATTTCAGGACCATATAGCTCCTTATTAAAGAAATTACCCCAACGACCAAATACTTGGGCAATCAGTAAAGCAGGTGCGATAATATCAATTACACGATAAAGAGGCATTTTTTTATGTCTACACCAAAAATAGACCACAATCATCGCTACAATGACGCCACCTTGAATTCCAAGACCAGCAAGACCACCATCAAGACCTATTATTTTTGAGAAGGTCCAGCCCTCATCTAAATTAAATAAAATATACCAAAGCCTAGCACCTACTATTGCTAAAGGTACAGTTATAATTACACCATAATAAATGAAATCAGAATAAATTCCTAGCCTCTTCCCCTCTCGAATCATCATAAACACACCCACGATAATTCCCATTAGAATACATATTGCATATAATCTAATTCCAAATATTGATAATCCTGCTTCAAATAATGCCATTATTCATCCTCTCCTTGTCCTTTTGCAAGGGCATTTACAGATTCTGTAAATTCACGTGCTGAATTAATTCCAAAATATTTAAGCTTTTCATTTAAGGCTGCACTTTCTACTAAAAGTGCAGTGTTTCGTCCAGCAAGAACCGGAATAACTACCTTAGGAATTTCCGTATTAAAGTACTTAGTTGTTTGCGTCTCAAGGCCTAGACGATCATAATATTTGCCATCCTCCCATTTTTCAAGCTCAACGACAAGCTTAATCTTTTTTGATTCACGGAAGGCCCCTGCACCAAATAAACGCAAAACATCAACAATACCAATTCCTCTTATTTCAATATAACGCTCTAAAATCTTAGGAGCGGTACCAATTAAGGAACCAGGTTCAGATTCATAAACATCAACACGGTCATCCGAAATAAGCGGATGGCCACGTCTTATACGCTCAAGAGCGGCTTCTGATTTACCAATTCCACTCTTACCCATAATTAGCGTACCCATTCCATTGATATCCATTAAAACACCATGAACAGTTTGTCTTTCCGCTAAAGTAGCCTGTAAATAATTATATAGCTTTGAAGAAATTGCGGTTGTACGAAGGTTAGATTTTAAAACTGGTGTTTTATATTCATTTCCAAACTCCACAAAATAGGAAGGTATTTGCACATTAACAGAGCAAATAATACAAGGTAGCTGCTGGCGAAAAATATACTTAACTCTTGTTTTAGCAACCTCAAGATCAAGCTTATTTAAAAAGGAAATTTCCTTACTACCAATTAAGAAAACACGACCAGCCTGGAAGAAATCATAAAATCCTGCAAATTCTAGGCCTGGTCTTTCAACGTTTTGGTCAGCAATAGTATTATCAGTTCCCTCTTGACCTGCAACTAACTCTAAATTTAAATCCTTAACTAATTTTTTTACCTTAATAAACATTTTATTACCTCATCATTCTTATCAAATTAATCTTTGTATACGAAATAGCTAGCATTTCATAAATTGCTTGCGCAATCAAATAAAAAATTATTATGTCAACAAAAGATGTAAAATGAAACATCATTCTTAAATTAGAAAATAGATATGTACCTAGGATAAAAAGCATTGCAAGATAAATTGTAACGCTCATTCTTTGAGCTATATTATTAAATAGCTTTAATATAACACGAATAATTGATTTAAAAAGACTAAGACCTAAAATTAGGTATAGGGCATGAAGCTTAGTTACCGTAATGTAATTATAAAGCACACCATAGGCCAAATATAGGGCAACAAAATTAAATATAAGGCTTATAAAAAAACCATTAACTCTTGCTAAAGCAGTTGGACCTCTTTTAGCCTTAAGACCGATTGCCTTAATAAGATTAGCCACCTGCTCCCTTTCCTCATCTGACATATTTGCTGAGGCTTCAAGCTCTTTTTCTAAATCATCAAGCTCCCTGTCAATTTCATCATTTTCTTTTTCTTTCTCTTCTAATTTTTTTTCATCTTGTTTCATAACTACTACCTTTTCTTTTAATCAATTATAGCACATTGATGCTTAATAATCTATTTAAAAACACGACAGGCCTTAACTGCTAATTTCCACCTTGCATATTTTTCTTCTCTTTCTTCCTTTGAGATGATAGGATAGAACATTTTTATCGTTTGATTTAAATTTCTAATCTCATCATAGCTTTTAAAAAAGCCAGTATAAAGTCCTGCCATATAGCAAGCACCAAGAGCCGTCGTTTCTACCTGACGAGGTCTTTTAATAACGCTTTGCAAAATATCGGCTTGAAACTGTAGCAAATAATCATTAAATGATGCTCCACCATCAACAGAAAGCGAAAGGCTATTAATATTAGCCTCGCTTGCCATAACGTTAAAAACATCTAGAGCCTCAAAGGCAATACTTTCTAAAGTAGCCTTAATGATATCATCCTGATTAGTATCAAGCGTAAGACCAAACATCGCACCTCTTACATCATTATCCCAGTAGGGTGTACCCATTCCTACAAAGGAAGGTACAACAATCAAATCATTATTTTTTGATTTACGAGCACGCTCATCGGTTTCCTTCGAATTTTCAATTATTCTTAAAGAATCCCTTAGCCATTTAACAGCTGCACCAGCAATAAATACTGAGCCCTCAAGAGCATAGCTAGGCTTTCCATCAATTAGGGAAGCAACAGTTGTTAAAAGACCATTTTTAGCCATAATGGGCTTCCCTCCAATATTTAGGAGCATAAAACAGCCTGTACCATAGGTATTTTTTATTTCCCCCGGATTAAAGGCACAATGTCCAAACAAGGAAGCCTGCTGGTCACCAATCATAGCACAAATTGGAATATCAATGCCATTAATATTAGCATAACCAAAATTGTCCGCCGAATTCATAACCTGAGGCAAGCTTGATTTTTTTACATTAAATAAAGCCAAAAGCTCATCATCATAGGAAAGGGTATGAATATTAAAAAGCATGGTTCTTGAAGCGTTAGTCGCGTCCGTTTTAAATGACGCCCCATTGGTTAATCGATATAAAATGTAGCTATCCATTGTACCAAATAAAACCTTTTTTTCATCATTTAAGGCTTTAATATTAGGATTATTCTCAATTAAATATTTGATTTTAGAGGCTGAAAAATAAGGATTAATATGAAGTCCTGTTTTTTGATAAATCATATCCTCAAAGCCTGCTTCAATTAAATCATCACATATTTTTTGGCTTTGACGAGACTGCCAGCAAATAGCATTCGCAAGCGGCTTGCCGGAAAAGTCAAAGGCGACGGTTGTCTCACGTTGATTTGTAATCGCAATTGAATCAATTTCCTTAGGATCAACCGATGAATTTATAATGACATTTTTAATACACTCAAGTACAGTTTGGTATATTTCATCTGCATTATGCTCAACATAGCCACTCTTTTGACAAATTTGCGTAAATTCCATTTGATAAATACCAATTGTATTAGCCTTATGGTCAAATAAAATCGCCCTGGTTGAGGTTGTTCCCTGATCAATTGTAAGTATATATTTTTTCATTTCATCACCAGCCTAATAGATATGTGTGTATTTTACCACAATTATACAAATAAAAAAAGCCCGAAGGCTTTTTCTTAATCAATCCATATAACTGGCTTATCGAGCAAGATACAAACAAGATCAACTATCCATAGTATAAAGAAACCACCACATAGTAATAGCAAAATTGCTAGAACGATTCCTAATACATCCTTTTTAGCAACAGAGCGGCATAGACGATAAATGTTTGTTAAAATTCCCCAAATAAGGGTACCTAAAAATCTTACAATTTTAGGGAGTCCATCAATTGCTTTAATTAAATCATTCATTTTTCTCTTTCCTCCTACTAGCTATAGTATAGCACAAAAACTTAGCTTAGCTTCTGTTTTTATCTTCTTTTTTTGACAAAAAAACAAAGAGCCATTCATAAAAACAGCTTACGATCGCCGTTGCAAGAAAAACAACATACCAAGATGTTATAATAGGAACTCCTTTTATTAAAGGTGTCCCAATTCGCATAGCGCCCTTTATGCCTAAAGCATCAATTAAAAAGACACCATATGCTATATAAAAGGTCATCGTAATTGTTAGGTATTTAAGCTTAGATCTTGATGGACTAATGTATCCGATCATCATTACTATTACTAGCCAATTAAAATTGAATGCTGAATCAATCCCGTAATTGACCTAAGCCAAAAGAAAGGCTGTATTTTCAAAAAAATCGGATAAAAGATTTTAATAAGGCGTTCACTTCTTTTAATACCCTTAATTCTAATATATAAAATCGTCCCTACTAAAATAGCTAAAGGTAGGGCCACATAAATTATATGGGGAAGCTTATATAATTCACTTAGTATCATAGCTTATTTTTCCTCTTCATCCATTGAAATAGAATTCATAAGCTTGGATTTTGTAAGCTTTTTATCAATTAGATAAATAATAAAGAAAATGGTAATACCTACTAGAGTAATCATTAAATCCTCCATTGTATCCGCCACTGGGCTCTTACCAAGGGCAATTGACTCCTCTACTCTTTGTGAATCAAGACCAAGCCAGGTATCTCCTAAATATTCAAAAATCTCCCATAGAGCTCCAATGCCCATACCAAAGCCTATAATGTAGGTTGACATTAATAGGCCATTGGTTCTTTTTCCATAGCAAATACTAAAGATATAATAGGCAACAAAGCTTATTAGTAATCCAAAGAAGCCATGTAAATAAATATCCCACCAGCTAATTAAATCATAAAAATTAAAGACAGAGCCTAAAACCGTCGCGCCAAAAATATGATATGTAATAATAGCGGTTAGGGTTTGCGGAAATCTTTTTTTAAATACAATTTCATAAATAGGAATCAAAAAAATTAATGCATGTGAGCCCACAGACTGTAGCATTGTTATAAAGCTAAAGCCATTGATAATGCTATGAATAGTAAAGCATATTACTGCTAGCATAAAGCCTATAGAGGGAATTAAGAATCTTTTAAGCTTCATTTATTTTAAGTACTCCTTTAAATATTTACCTGTAAAGCTTCTTTCTTCCTTAACTAAGCCCTCAGGTGTTCCTTGGTATAATATCTCTCCACCACGGCATCCTCCCTCAGGACCCAAATCAATAATATAATCCGCAAGCTTAATGACATCTAGATTATGCTCAATAATTACAATTGTCGCACCCTGGTCACGCATTCTTAAAATAACCTTCATTAAATGATTAATATCGTCAATATGAAGTCCGGTTGTTGGTTCGTCCATTACATATAAGGTCTTAGAAGTAATTTTAGAATGAAGCTCATAGGCAAGCTTAACACGTTGAGCCTCACCACCAGATAGGGTTGTAGATGATTGACCAAGCTTAATATAGCCCAAGCCTACATCAAGCATTGTTTGAAGCTTATCCTTAATTCTTGGAATTGAATCAAAGAATTCATAGGCCTCCTTGACAGTCATATCAAGCACCTGGGCAATATTTTTACCCTTAAAGGTACAATCAAGGGTTTCACTATTATATCTTGTACCATTACATGCCTCACAAGGTACATATACATCTGGTAAAAATTGCATCGAAATACGCTTTACACCATCACCCCAGCAGGATTCACAGCGTCCTCCCTTAATATTAAAGGAAAATCTTCCTTTATCGTATCCACGCATTTTAGCTACATTAGTTTGACTAAATAAATCTCTAATATCATCAAATACACCTGTATAGGTAGCTGGATTTGATCTTGGTGTACGACCAATTGGGGCCTGGGAAATTTGAATTACACGATCAATGTTTTCAAGGCCCTTAATTTCCTTGCATTTACCTGGATAAACCTTACGGGCCTTATAAAGCTTTACATATAAATTTTTATATAAAACCTCATTTACTAAGGATGATTTACCACTACCAGATACACCGGTAACTAGAGTTAAGGTACCAAGAGAAATTTTAGCATTTACCTTTTTAAGGTTATGAGCCTCTGCTCCCCTAATTTCGATAAACTTACCATTTCCCTTATATCTTTCCTTAGGAAGCTCAATCCTCTTTTTACCACTTAAATATTGACCTGTAATACTATTAGGATTAGCCATAACCTCCTCTGGTGTACCAGCCGCTACGACCTCTCCTCCTAAATCACCAGCTCCCGGACCAATATCTACTAAATAATCGGACTGTAGCATAGTATCACTATCATGCTCAACGACAATTAGAGTATTACCTAAATCACGCATTTCCTTTAGGGTATCAATTAAACGCTGATTGTCTCTTTGATGAAGACCAATTGATGGTTCATCAAGAACATAAAGGACACCAGTAAGCTGAGAACCAATTTGGGTTGCAAGTCTAATTCTTTGAGCCTCACCACCAGATAAGGTATCAGCTCCACGAGCAAGCGTTAAATATTCAAGTCCAACATTTTGAAGGAAATGAAGACGGTCCTTTATTTCCTTAATACATTGGTGAGCAATTTGCTCATCAGTTTTATTAAGCTTAATCGTATCAAAGAATTGATATAAATCCTCAATGGACATTTGGCATAAATCATCAATTGATTTACCATCAATTAAAATAGATAAGACCGCTTTATTTAAACGAGCCCCATGGCATGTTTGACACTCACATTCAACCATGTAGCCCTCAATCCACTCTCTTATCCAATCGGAATTAGTTTCAAGATAACGACGACGGAAATTAGTAATTACACCCTCATAATAATCAATCTTATCATGAACACGTCCACTTGATGACTTCATCTTAAAATCAATCTTATCAGGTGAACCATAAAGAACAATTTTTCTTTGTTTCAATGGAAGGTCAACAAACTTCGCCTTCATATCAATCTTATAATGCTCGCAGGTTTGCTTAAGCTCCGCATTAGTTAAATTATCCTTTTCCTGATTCTTATAAGGAAGGATAGCTCCATCCTCAATGGATTTTTCACCATCAACAACTAAATCCTCAGATACCTCAAGACGGTGTCCTAAGCCATTACATTCAGGACAAGCCCCAAGAGGGGAGTTAAATGAAAATAAGCGAGGCTCAATCTTAGGCATTGTAAAGCCACATTCCTTACAAGCATAATGCTCAGATAAAAATAGTTCAGTATCATCATATAAAACCTTTACAAAGCCTCCGGAAATCTTTAAAGCAATTTCTAAAGCCTCACTTACACGGTCCTTTATTCCTTCTTTCATCACAAAGCGTGATACAACAATATCAATATTATGCTCCTTGTTCTTATCAAGCTTAATTTCATCCTCAAGGGACATAATCTCGCCATCAACACGCGCTCTTATAAAGCCCTCATGAAGATATTTTTCAAAAACAGCCTTATGCTCACCCTTTGCGTGCATAATAACAGGTGTAAGCACCCATACCTTAGCACCCTCATGCAAGGCTAAAACCTTTTTAAGCATTTCCTCCTTTGTATCACCCTGAATAGGAATATGGTGATTAGGACAATATGGTACACCAATTTTAGCATATAAAAGTCTTAAAAAGTCATAAACCTCGGTAACCGTACCAACGGTTGAACGGGGATTCTTACTAGTTGATTTTTGATCAATTGAAATAGCAGGTGAAAGTCCCTCAATAGAATCAACATCAGGCTTTTCGCTACCACCTAAAAATTGTCTAGCATAGGGTGATAATGACTCAATAAAACGACGCTCACCCTCCTTAAAAATAGTATCAAAGGCAAGAGAAGATTTTCCACTTCCTGAAAGCCCTGTCAAAACGACAAGCTTATTTTTAGGAAGGGTTAATGATATATTTTTTAAATTATTTTCCCTCGCACCTTTAATTATTAACTTATCCATAAAATCACTCCTTCGAGTCCTCTATAATTTGCATAAATGCATCCTCATTCATTATTTCAATACCAAGCTCACGCGCCTTAGTAAGCTTAGAGCCTGCCGCTTCACCAGCAATAACAATATTGGTATTTTTAGATACACTATCAACTGTTTTTCCACCAAGGGATTCAATAATTTTTTTAGCCTCACTACGCTCAAAATGAGCAAGGGAGCCCGTCAATACAATCTTTTTACCTGTAAAATAAGATTCCTTAGCCTCAACAACATTTTCGGTCATTTTAAGACCAAGCTCCTTAAGACGGCTAATTAAGGCAAGATTATCACCATTTCTAAAATATGAATCAATTTCGGAAGCAATAACCTCACCAATATCATCAATTTGACGCATTTGTTCATACCCTGCAGCTATAATAGCGTCCATTGATTTATAATGATTAGCTAAAATTCTTGAAACCTTAGCCCCACAATGTCTAATTCCAAGTCCAAAAAGTAAGCGTGATAAATCCTGAGTCTTCGATTCTTCAATAGCATTTAATAGCTTATCAATACTTTTTTGACCCATCCTTTCAAGTGCTTCAAGCTCAAGACGATGATTCTTAAGCGTAAAAATATCTGGTATATTTTGAATTAGCTTGTTCTCATATAGGCTTCTTACAAGCTTCTCTCCTAATGTATCAATATCATAGGCTGGCTTAGATGCAAAATGAATAAGACTATTAATTCGCTTTTCATCGCATAGAGGGTTAACACAATAATAATCAGCTTCCCCTGGCTTTCTTTCAAGCGGCATATGGCAGCACGGACATTCCTTAATCATAACAAAAGGCTTTGCATCAGTACCACGTTCTTCTGAAATAGCCTTTACAACCTCTGGAATAACATCTCCAGCTTTTTGTATTAATATATGGTCACCTATTTTTAATCCTTTTTCTTTTATAAAATCTTCATTATGAAGTGTTGCACGAGATATAACAGAGCCTTGTACTAAAACTGGCTTGAAGCAAGCAACTGGTGTAATATTTCCGGTTCTTCCAACTTGGAAAACTATATCATTTAGCTTAGTATGAACCTCAACCGGTGGGAATTTATACGCAATAGCCCATTTAGGATATTTAGCAGTAACACCTATTTCATCATGTGATGTAAAATCATTAACCTTAAGAACAATTCCATCAATATCATAAGGAAGCTCATCACGAATTTGTCCCATTTCTTCAATATAAGAAATAACCTCATCAATATTCTTGCATAACCTAAAATTAGGGTTTACCTTAAAGCCTAACTCCTTCATTTTGCATAACGCATCATATTGATTGTTTACATCAATACCAGATGTTGCATAATAAAGGAAAACATCTAGATTTCTTTTAGCAGTAACCTTAGGATCTAGCTGACGAATAGAGCCTGCTGCGGCATTTCTACAGTTGGCAAAAAGCTCCTCTTCATTTTCTTCACGCTCTAAATTAAGCTTTATTAAGCTCTTTTTAGGCATAAAAATTTCTCCTCTCACCTCTGCTGTAAGGGATGTATTTAAGGTTAAAGGAATTGATTTAATCGTTTTAGCATTACTTGTAATATTTTCACCCTTTACACCATTACCACGCGTAGCAGCCCTGACTAAACGGCCATTTTCATATTTTAATGAAACTGAAAGGCCATCAATTTTAAGCTCACAAACATACTGGGCATTAGGGCTTATCTTACGAACACGCTCATCAAATTCTCTTAGCTCATCATAGCTAAATGCATCGGCTAAACTCATCATTGGCACATCATGAATAACAGATTCGAATTTCTTTAAAGCCTCACCTCCAACACGTGAGGTTGGCGAATTAGGATTTTTATATTCAGGATGCAACTCCTCAAGACGAGTAAGTTCAACCATTAGCTTATCATATTCATAATCCTCCATTGTTGGATTATCTAACACATAATAATCATTATTTGCTTTATCAAGAATTCTTACTAATTCTTCCATTCGTTCTTTATCATTCATATAATCACCTATTTCAAAAACTATTTATATTCTACCACAATTTCATTTCTTTTAATATTGTTGTTTAATTTTTTTGTTTTTGCTATAATATAGCAAAAGGTGATAATTATGGAACGTGTCGCAGTAGATGTATCTAAACAGCAAATAAAAGGAATAAAATCTGATATATCATTTAAGGCTTATGCCAAAGAAATAACCGTAATTTTGTCACCAGATAGTGCCTTTATCCATTCGCTTTTTCATAAGCTATTATTACCTA